>MDTA01201026.1_pt1 | contig 23140 bp, 29 predicted proteins | sample 811151 | NCBI WGS metagenome assembly MDTA01 (sample SAMN05326648, study PRJNA326480) | marine metagenome | isolation source: seawater | place: Indian Ocean: South | collected 2010
CAATGCCACAAGATTTGATTAACGCTAAGCCGATAACTACCTCTTTAAAAGATTTCTTTGCGACGTCTCAACTTTCTCAGTTTATGGATCAAACTAATCCTTTGTCAGAAATTACTCACAAGCGAAGAGTTTCAGCTTTGGGTCCTGGTGGCTTGACTAGAGAAAGAGCTGGTTTTGAGGTGAGGGACGTACATCCAACTCACTACGGAAGAATTTGTCCAATAGAAACACCAGAGGGACCAAACATTGGTTTAATTAATAGTTTGGCTACGTATTGTAGAGTAAATAAGTTCGGATATATTGAAAGTCCTTATAAGAAAGTAATTAATGGAAAAGTTACTTCTGAAATCAAGTATTTATCTGCTATTGAGGAAGAAAAATTTACTATTGCACAAGCTAATTCTGTCTTAAATAAAGATGGATCATTTGTAGAAGAACTAGTTGCCTGTAGAAAAAATTTAAACTTTGAACTTTCATCAAAAGAAAATATTGATTTTATAGATGTGTCACCTAAACAACTTGTTTCTGTTGCAGCAGCATTAATTCCTTTCTTAGAAAACGATGATGCAAATAGAGCCCTTATGGGATCTAACATGATGAGGCAAGCAGTTCCTCTTTTAAAACCCGAAGCTCCTCTCGTTGGAACAGGTATAGAGTCAGATGTTGCATTAGACTCAGGAGTAACAATTGTTGCTAAAAGAAATGGAGTTGTTGATAAAATTGATGGAAAAAGAATTGTAGTTAAAGCTACAGAAGTTACTGATTTATCTCAATCTGCTGTTGATATTTATAATTTATCAAAATTCCAAAGATCAAATCAAAATACTTGTATTAATCAAAAACCCTTAGTTAAAGTTGGAGATAAAATAAAAAAAGGAGACATAATTGCAGATGGACCAGCAACTAAACTTGGTGAATTGGCTCTTGGTAAGAATGTGACAGTGGCATTTATGCCATGGCAAGGTTATAATTTTGAAGATTCTATTCTTATTTCAGAAAGATGCGTAACGGATGATGTCTTTACATCCGTACATATTGAAGAATATGAGTCAATGGCTAGAGATACTAAATTAGGCGCTGAGGAAATCACCAGAGATATACCAAATGTTAGTGAAGAGAGTTTAAGAAATCTAGATGAGTCTGGAATAGTTTATGTGGGCGCAGAAGTAAAACCTGGAGACATACTTGTTGGTAAAGTTACACCGAAAAGTGAGACATCCTCAAGCCCAGAGGAAAAACTATTAAGATCTATTTTCGGAGAAAAAGCAACAGATGTTAGAGACTCCTCTCTAAAATTACCATCTGGAAGCACAGGTGTTGTTATCGATGTAAGGGTATTTAACAGACACGGTATAGAAAAAGATGAAAGATCTATAGCCATAGAACGAGCTGAGATTGAGTCAGTTCAGGAAGACAAAAAAGTAGAAGAAGAAATATTAAATAGAAATATTAAACTAAGAGCAATAGATTTATTAAATGGTCAGAGTATTAACAAGCAGTTTAAAGAATTAAAGCCCGATACAACACTTAACAAGAATGATTTGGAAAACTGTAATTTAAAAGACTTTTGGAAAATATCCTTACAAAAACAAGAAATAAACAACAATTTAGAAAAATTAAAAAACCAGTATGACAATGCCTCTGAAGATATTAAGCTTAGATTTGAAGATAAGGTAACTAAAATTCAACAAGGTGACGATTTACTTCCAACTGTAATGAAAGTCGTAAAAGTATTTGTTGCAGTAAAAAGAAGATTAATGCCGGGGGATAAAATGGCTGGAAGACATGGAAATAAAGGAGTCGTAAGTAAAATTGTGCCCGTGGAGGATATGCCTTATATGGAAAACGGAAAACCAGTAGATATAGTTTTAAATCCTTTAGGGGTACCTAGCAGAATGAACGTAGGACAAATATTGGAAACGCATCTAGGATGGTCATGCTCAGAACTAGGAGATCAAATAAAAAATTATCTAAAAAATTTTGATAAAGAATTAGATAAAATTAAAGAAAAATTAAAAGATATTTATGGTCAATCTTACTATGATCAAGTTATTTCAAAATTATCAAATAAAGAAATAGCTGAATTGGTAAACAATTTATCTAATGGAATACCTATAGCTACACCAGTTTTTGATGGAGCTAGCACTAAAGACATAACAGAAATGTTAAACTTAGCTAAACTACCTGGCACTGGGCAGACACATTTGTGGAATGGGCAAACCGGAGAAAGGTTCGATAGACCTGTAACTGTTGGAATTATTTACATGTTAAAATTAAATCACCTAGTTGAAGACAAAATTCATGCAAGATCAACGGGTCCGTATAGTCTGGTCACACAACAACCATTAGGAGGTAAAGCACAATTAGGAGGTCAAAGATTTGGAGAAATGGAAGTCTGGGCATTAGAAGCATATGGTGCCTCTTACACCCTACAAGAAATTTTGACTGTTAAATCAGATGACGTTGCGGGCAGAACAAAAGTTTACGAAACAATAGTTAAAGGTAATAATAATTTCGAATCAGGAGTACCAGAATCATTTAACGTTTTAGTAAAAGAAATAAGAGCTTTAGGGTTAAATATCGAATTAAATTAATTATGGAAAAAAATTTATCAAAAAACTTTGAAAATCAAAACTTACCTCAAGAAAATAATCTTAATAGTATTAAGATTACGTTAGCAAGCCCTGAGAAAATAAAATCTTGGTCATATGGTGAAATAAAAAAGCCTGAAACAATTAATTATAGGACGTTTAGACCAGAAAAAGATGGATTGTTCTGTTCTAGAATTTTTGGACCAGTTAAAGACTACGAGTGTTTGTGTGGTAAATATAAAAGAATGAAGTTCAGAGGAATAATTTGCGAAAAATGTGGTGTAGAGGTTACAAAATCAAATGTAAGACGAGAGAGAATGGGACATATAGATTTAGCTTGCCCCGTGGCACATATTTGGTTTTTAAAATCTTTGCCGAGTAGAATTTCATTAGCCATCGATATGAAGCTTAAAGAAGTTGAAAAAGTTTTATATTTTGAAAGTTTTATCGTTATCGAACCTGGTCTTACATCGCTCAAAAAAGGTCAACTCATTTCAGAGGAGGCATTATTAAAGGCACAGGAAGAATTCGGCGAAGACGCTTTTAGTGCAGGTATTGGCGCAGAGGCTGTTAGAGAAATCCTTGTAAGCCTAGATCTAAAAAAGGAACAAAAGAAACTCAGAGACTCTTTAGCTGAAATTAAGTCAAAGGTTACAGAAGAGAGAACAATTAAAAGGTTAAAACTTATTGAGTCATTTATATCCTCTGGAAACAAGCCAGAATGGATGATTTTAACCTCAGTACCAGTTATTCCCCCTGAACTAAGACCTTTAGTTCCTCTTGATGGAGGAAGATTTGCTACTTCAGATCTAAACGACTTGTATAGAAGAGTAATAAATAGAAATAACAGATTAAAAAGATTATTAGACCTCAAAGCTCCAGATATAATTGTCAGAAATGAAAAAAGAATGCTTCAAGAGTCTGTTGATGCTTTATTTGATAATGGAAGAAGAGGTAGGGTAATAACTGGGACAGGAAAGAGACCTTTAAAATCTTTAGCTGAAATGCTCAAAGGTAAACAAGGAAGGTTTAGACAAAACCTACTAGGTAAAAGAGTTGATTATTCTGGCAGATCAGTGATTGTAGTTGGTCCCGAATTAAAACTTCATCAATGTGGTTTGCCAAAAAAAATGGCTTTGGAATTATTTAAACCATTTTTATATGCTAGATTAGATAAATTAGGCTTAGCAACAACGATTAAACAAGCTAAAAGGCTAGTTGAAAAAGAAAAAAGTGAGGTTTGGGATTCATTGGAGCATATTATAAGAGAACACCCAATACTTTTAAACAGAGCTCCCACTTTACATAGATTAGGTGTGCAAGCTTTCGAAGCAAAATTGATTGAGGGAAATGCTATAGAATTACATCCACTAGTATGTGCAGCTTTCAATGCAGACTTTGATGGAGATCAAATGGCTGTTCACATTCCTTTAAGTTTGGAAGCTCAATTAGAGGCAAGAGTTTTAATGATGTCAACAAACAATATTCTTAGCCCATCTAATGGGAAACCAATAATTGTTCCAAGTCAAGACATAGTTTTAGGAATTTATTACCTATCTCAAGCTGAAGAAAATGAAAAAAAACCCAAAGGGATATTTTCTAGCATAGAAGAGATAGAACAAGCATTAGAAAGCAAAGTAATAAGTCTTCACTCAAAAATAATTTCAACTTTTAAAACTTTAGATCAAAATGGTGAATTAGTAGTTGAAAAATACACGAGCACAGCAGGAAGATTTTTGTTAGCTAATGTATTACCTAAAAATCACAATATTAAATTTTCTTTAATAAACAAATTATTAACAAAAAAAAATGTTTCAGAGGTAATTGATACAATCTTTAGATATTGTGGACAAAAAGAAACTGTGATTTTCTGTGATAGAATTAAAACACTTGGTTTCAAACATGCTTTTAAAGCTGGTATATCTTTTGGAAAAGATGATCTTATTATCCCTAAAACTAAAGAAAATTTAATTAATAATACAAAAAAACAGATTGAAGAGTATGAAAAACAATATTCAGACGGGCTTATAACTAGAGGAGAAAAATATAATAAAGTTGTTGATGTCTGGTCTAAATGTACAGATACAGTTGCAAATGAAATGATGAAAGAGATTTCATCAGCTGAAAAGGTGTATGACAATGATAGAATTGAAACAAATTCTGTTTATATGATGGCGGACTCAGGTGCAAGAGGATCACAAGCTCAAATGAAACAATTAGCAGGTATGAGGGGGCTTATAGCTAAACCTTCGGGAGAGATTATCGAGACTCCTATAATTTCTAATTTTAAAGAGGGTTTATCTGTTCTAGAATATTTTAATTCAACTCACGGAGCAAGAAAAGGTTTAGCAGACACAGCTCTTAAAACTGCAAATTCTGGGTATCTTACAAGAAGATTATGTGATGTTGCTCAAGATGTTCAAATCACAAAGAAAGAATGTGACCCAAAAAAAAGATCATCAGTTACAATATCTGAAATTATAGAGGGTGGAAATATTTTAGTAAGTCTTTCCGAAAGAGTGTTAGGAAGAGTAATTGCTGAGAATATTAAAAATCCAGTAACAGGCGAGGTAATAGTAAAAAAAGATAAATTAATTGACGAATTTGATTGTGAAAAAATTGATGCTGCAGGAGTAAAATCTGTAAATGTTTATTCAGTGATAACTTGTGCCTCAACGAGAGGAGTTTGCCAAGTTTGTTATGGAAGAGATTTAGCCAGAGGTAAACTTGTAAGTGTTGGTGAGGCTGTGGGTATGATAGCTGCTCAATCAATTGGTGAACCAGGAACTCAACTTACGATGAGAACTTTTCACGTTGGTGGCACAGCTCAGATAAAAGAAGAATCTCAAATTATTTCTCAAACGCAAGGTAAGTTAAATATAATAAATAAAAATTTAATTGAGGATTCAAAAAAAAATATAATTGTTATGGGTAGAAATACGCAATTAAGTATTGAAGACGAAAATGGAAGACAGCTTGCAATATATAAAGTTAACTATGGATCTAAACTATTTTTTAAAGATGGAGATAAGATTGAAAAAGGGAAAAAAATTGCAGAGTGGGATCCTTATACTTTACCAGTAATAGCTGAAACTGGAGGTATAGTAAATTATATGGATTTGATGGAAGGTAGCTCTTTAACAGAGACTTTAGACGATGCAACTGGTCTTTCGTCAAAATCAGTTACTGACTGGAAATCCTCGTCAAAAAATTCAGAATTAAAACCGAGAATTACATTAAGAGATGACAAAGGAGAAATAATTAAAAAAGCTGATGGCAATGAAGCAAGATATTATTTAGTACCTGATACAATTTTGTCTGTAAAAGATGGACAAAAAATATCAGCTGGTGATGTTTTAGCAAGATTACCTAAAGAAACATCAAAAACAAAAGATATTACTGGAGGATTACCAAGAGTAGCAGAACTGTTTGAGGCTAGGAGACCAAAGGATAGCGCGATAATTGCTGAAAATGACGGTGTTATTGAGTTTGGAAAAGAGGTAAGAGGCAAGCAAAAAATTTCAATTGTTTCTTCAAACGGAGAAACATCTAATTATTTAATTCCAAAAGGAAAACATGTTAATTTTAATCAAGGAGAAAAAATTAAAAAAGGAGAGTATTTGCTAGATGGTAGCCCAGCTCCGCATGATATTCTGAGAATATTAGGTGTTGAAAAATTAACGGAGTATTTTGTTACCGAAGTTCAAGAAGTTTATAGATTACAAGGGGTTGTAATAAACGACAAACATATTGAGACTATAGTAAGACAAATGTTGAAAAGAGTTGAAGTAAAAGACCCAGGCGACTCTGATTTATTGACGGGTGAGGTTATTGACTTGTTAGATATAAATGTAATAAATGAAAATTTAAGAAATGAAAAAAAGAAACCCGTTACTTATGAGAGAGTGCTTTTGGGTATTACTAAAGCATCACTACAAACTAATTCATTTATTTCAGCTGCATCATTTCAAGAGACAACTAGAGTTCTTACTGATGCGTCCATTAAAGGAAAAACAGACACTCTTGAAGGTTTGAAAGAAAATGTAATAGTAGGTAGATTAGTCCCTGCTGGAACAGGCCTTACGAAAATTGAGTGGGATAAACAAGCTAAGGAGCAAGACAGAATAAGGTTGAAAGAACTTGAAAAACAAGAGCTAGAAACAGCACCTACTGCGCCAGAACAGACACCTTAAATATCAAATAAAAACTAGTAAATTATTGACTTTTATAAATTCAATGCTAGTTTACGGCACATTTTGAATGTTAGAAGTAAGGTAGATTAAAACTTTAAACACTAACAAATATCATCAGAGGTAAGTCTTACCTATAACTTCAAAATATATTATGCCGACAATTAATCAACTGATTAAAAAAAGTAGAACAAAACCTATTGCAAGAAATAAAGTTCCTGCACTTGAAAGACAACCTTTAAAAAGAGGTGTCTGCGTTAAAGTTTATACGACAACTCCAAAAAAACCAAACTCAGCTTTAAGAAAAGTAGCTAGAGTGAGGCTATCAAACGGCTTCGAGGTAACAGCATATATCCCTGGTGAAGGTCACAATCTTCAGGAACATTCAGTAGTTTTATTACGAGGCGGCAGAGTGAAAGATTTACCAGGAGTAAGATACCATATATTAAGAGGAAATCTTGATACACAAGGTGTAGCCAATCGAAAACAAAGAAGATCGCTTTACGGAGCAAAAAAACCTAAATAATTTATGTCTAGAAAAAGAAAAGCTCCTATTAGAAAAGTTTATCCTGATCCAAGGTTCCATTCAGAAGTTGTTTCAAAATTTATAAATTCAATTATGTATGACGGGAAAAGATCGACAGCTGAAAAAATACTTTACGATGCTTTAGATAAGATTAAACAAAAACAAAATGATGATCCTTTAAAAATTTTTAACACAGCAATTAGCAATGTTAAACCTAATTTAGAATGTAGGTCTAGAAGAGTTGGAGGTGCAACTTATCAAGTACCTGTAGAAGTAAAAACAAAACGTGCACAAGCTTTAGCTTTAAGATGGATAATGGAAGCAACTAGAAAAAGAAAAAATAAAACAATGGCAGAAAAATTATATGCAGAAATTTTAGATGCATCTCAAAATAAAGGATCTGCTATAAAAAAAAGAGAAGATACTCATAAAATGGCAGAGGCTAACAAAGCTTTTGCACACTTTAGATGGTAATAATTAATGACTAAATATACTTTAGATAAATATAGAAATATCGGAATTATGGCACATATTGATGCCGGAAAAACAACTACCACAGAAAGAGTTTTATATTATACAGGTAAAAGCCATAAAATAGGTGAGGTCCATGATGGTGCAGCGACAATGGATTGGATGGAACAAGAGCAAGAACGTGGAATAACAATTACTTCAGCAGCAACAACTTGTTTCTGGCGCGATCATAGAATAAATATTATCGATACCCCAGGTCACGTGGATTTTACTATAGAAGTTGAAAGATCATTAAAAGTTTTGGATGGAGCAGTTGCAGTTTTTGATGGTGTAGCAGGTGTTGAACCTCAGTCTGAAACTGTTTGGAGGCAAGCAGACAAGTATAAAGTTCCAAGGATTTGTTTTGTGAATAAGTTGGATAGAACTGGTGCAGATTTTTATCGATGTGTTGAGATGATCAAAGATAGGTTAGGGTGCAAACCTTTGCCTTTACAAATACCAATAGGATCTGAAGCAGAATTAAAAGGCGTTGTAGATTTAGTTAGAATGAAAGGGGTCGTTTGGCAAAATGAAGACTTAGGTGCAAAATTTGAATATGTAGAAATACCAGCAGATATAAAAGAAAAGGCTGATAAATACAGAAAAGAATTAGTTGAAACTGCTGTTGAGCAAGACGAAAAATTAATGGAGTCCTATCTCGAAGGAAAGGAGCCATCCGAGTCAGATTTAATCAAATGCATTAGAAAAGGGACTTTATCTTTTGATTTCGTTCCTATTTTGACCGGTTCCGCGTTTAAAAATAAAGGTGTGCAACCATTGTTAGACGCAGTAATTGACTATTTACCAAGTCCTAGCGATCTAGAGTCAATAGAGGGAACTAAAGTAGGATCAGAAGATAAAGTAATGATGAAATTTGATGAAAAAGAGAACTTTTCAGCTCTTGCATTTAAAGTTGCTAATGATCCATTTGTAGGATCCTTAACCTTTATAAGAATTTATTCTGGAACTCTTAATGCAGGTACTTCAATATTAAACTCGTCTAAAGATAAAGATGAAAGAATAGGAAGAATGCTTTTAATGCATGCAAATAGTAGGGAAGATATTAAACAAGCCTCAGCCGGAGATATAGTTGCTTTAGCTGGTTTAAAACATACAATTACTGGCCATACTTTATGTGACTCAAAAAACCCTATTTTATTAGAACCTATGGAATTCCCTGACCCAGTTATAGAAATAGCTGTGGAGCCTAAAACAAAAGGGGATCAAGAAAAAATGGGTGAAGCCTTGGCAAGATTAGCAAAAGAAGACCCTTCTTTCAGAGTTTCTTCAGACGAGGAGTCTGGCCAAACAATAATTAAAGGTATGGGCGAGTTACACTTAGATATTATTGTTGATAGAATGAAGAGAGAGTTTAAAGTTGAGGCCAATATTGGTGCTCCTCAAGTCGCATATAGAGAAACAATTTTATCATCAGCTGAGATGGAATATATTCATAAAAAACAGAGTGGTGGAGCAGGTCAATTCGCTAAAGTTAGGTTAAGCGTCGAGCCTTTGGAGGCTGGAAAGGGCAGAGAGGTTGAAAATTTAATTAAAGGTGGAGCCATTCCAAAAGAATTTATTCCTGGCGTAGAAAAAGGAGTAGAAAGTGTTGCAGACAGCGGTATCCTAGCTGGATTTCCTATAATTGATTATAAAGTAAAGATCCTCGACGGATTACATCACGATGTTGATTCAAGTGTTCTTGCTTTTGAGATTGCTAGCAGATCGTGTTTTAGAGAAGCATGTCAAAAAGCTACACTAAAATTATTAGAACCAATGATGAAAGTTGAAGTTGTTACTCCAGAAGAGTTTATGGGAGATGTAATTGGAGACTTAAATAGTAGAAGAGGGCAGGTTGGATCAACTGAACCAAGAGGAAATGCAACTGCTATAAATGCAGTAGTTCCGTTAGCAAATATGTTTGGATATATAAATAACCTTAGATCTTCTACACAAGGTAGAGCACAATACACGATGCAATTTAGTCATTATGATAAAGTTCCACAAAATGTTCAAGATGAGGTTACAAAAAAACTAGCGTAAATTATGGATAATCAAAATATAAGAATACATCTTAAAGCATACGATAATAAAATCTTAGATTTATCTACAGAGGAAATTGTCAATACTGCAAAAAGAACAGGCGCTCAAGTAAAGGGACCTATTCCTTTACCAACACGTATTGAAAGATATACTGTTCTTAGATCACCCCATATAGACAAAAAAAGTAGAGAACAATTTGAGTCGAGAACACATAAGAGATTAATAGATATTATAGAACCAACACCGCAAACCGTTGAAGCATTGATGAAATTAGATTTAGCATCAGGTGTGGATATAGAAATTAAGATTTAAAACTATGAGCATAGGTTTACTAGGAACAAAAATAGGAATGACCAGAGAGTTTATAGAAACTGGTCAATCAGTGCCTGTTACTGTTATAAAAGTTGAAAAAGGAAGAGTTTTAGATGTAATTAGCAAAGATAAAAGAGGTTACAGTGCAGTAAAAGTTGGTTTTTTCAAGCTTAAAAATTCAAAATTAACTAAACAAATGAAAGGATATTTTGCTAAAAAAAATACCGAGCCAAAAAAAATACTTAAAGAATTCAGAATAAAAGACAATGAGCAATTCAAAGAAGGAAATGAATTTGGATTAGAAATTTTTAAAGATAAAAAATTTATTGATGTAAGATCCAAAACTATATGTAAAGGTTTTGCGGGAGTAATGAAAAGGTGGAATTTTGGTGGATTAAGAGCTTCCCATGGTGTTTCAGTATCACATAGATCTCATGGATCTACGGGTCAAAGACAAGATCCAGGAAAAGTTTTTAAGGGCAAGAAGATGGCTGGCCATATGGGTGATAAACTAAGAACTATATTAAATCTAGAAATTATTAAATCTGATTTAGAAAATAGTTTGTTGTATCTTAAAGGCTCAATCCCAGGTTCAAAAAACTCAACTGTATATCTTCGAGAGTCGATTAAAACAGTAAGAAAAAAAACTATAAAAGAAAAGCATGAAGCTAGGGTAAAATCTGAATCAGCAAAAAAAGGGAAGAAATAAATGAAACTAACAGCATTAAATATTGATGGGACCAAAGGAAGTGTAGTTGAGATTTCAGATAAAATTTTAAAAATGAAAGTAAATTATAAACTTATTAAATCTGTACTTGATTGGCAATTAAATCACGCTAAGCCAAGAACAGCTAAAACAAAACAGAGAAATCAGATTTCTGGATCAACAAGAAAAATTGTAGCTCAAAAAGGAAGTGGTGGTGCTAGACATGCAAGTAAAAAAGCTCCATTATTTATTGGTGGAGGTGTTGCACATGGACCTAAAGGCGCAGTTTATAAAAACAAAAAGATTAACAAAAAAGTTAGAAAGTTAGCATTAGCACAAACTTTATCTAAGAAAAATTTGGATAAAAATCTTCATATTTTAGCTGATGTAAAACAAGAAATCAAAAAAACTAAAGAATTTAATAATTTCTTGAAAAAAAATAAATTAGCAAATGTTCTCATAATCTCTGATGAGAATTCATTAAAAAATATAAATAAATCTGCACGAAATATTAGAAATTTAAAGTTGATAAAAGATGAAGGTGCAAATATATACGACCTTTTCAAATATAAGAATGTAATATTTACATCTACATCTGTAAAAAAAATACAGGAAAGGATTTTAAATGAAAAAAATTAATTATATCGACTCTATAAGAAATCCTATAATAACTGAAAAGGCAACAATCTTATCTGAACAAAACAAAACTGTTTTTAAAGTTCATGATAAAGCTAATAAAAAGAATATTAAAAAGAATATTGAAAAATTATTTAAAGTTAACGTAGTAAAAATTAATATAATAAATCAAAAATCAAAAATTAAAATGAAACAAGGTAAAAAATCTTTAAAGTCAGGCTACAAAAAAGCAATTATTACATTGAAAAAAGGTCAGAGTATAGATCTAACAACGGGAATTTAAATTATGGCATTAAAAACATTTAAACCTTACACCAAATCAACTAGGGGAACAGTTGTAATTGATAAAAGTAATTTATGGAAGGGGGCGCCTTACAAGCCTTTAACTAAAGGACAAAACTTTACTGGAGGAAGAAATAATAATGGACGAATAACTTCTAGGCATATTGGCGGTGGTTCAAAACACAAATATAGAATAATTGACTTCTATAGAAAGAAAAAAAATATAATTGGTGTTGTTGAAAGAATAGAATACGATCCGAATAGAACTGCCTATATAGCTTTAATTAATTATGAGGACAAAGAAAAAAACTATATAATTTGTCCACAAGGTTTAAAAGTAGGTGATAAAATCGAGTCAGGAAACAAGATTGAAATTAAAATAGGAAATTCTTTACAGCTTAAAGACATTCCTCCAGGTACAACAATGCATAATGTAGAATTAATTCCTGGAAATGGCGGTAAATTGGCAAGATCAGCAGGATCTTCAGTAACATTATCAGGATTTGACGGAGACTATGCTATTTTGAAATTAGCTTCTGGAGAGACTAGAAAAGTAAGTAGCGCATGTATAGGTACTATAGGAACAGTCTCTAACCCCGACCAAAAAAATATTAAAATTGGTAAAGCTGGAAGAAATAGGTGGAGAGGAAAAAGACCTCAAACAAGAGGAGTAGCTATGAACCCAGTTGATCACCCACATGGCGGAGGTGAAGGTAAAACTTCAGGCGGACGAAGTCCTGTTTCACCTTGGGGTCAGTCAGCTAAAGGTTTGAAAACAAGAAGACCAAAAAGAAGTGATAAATTGATTATTACCAGAAGAAAGAAAAGGAATAAATAATGACTAGATCAGTTTGGAAAGGACCATTTGTACATCCTAGTTTATTAAAAAAGATAGATAAACTTAAAGAAAGTCCTAATAAAAAACCAATTAAAACCTGGTCTAGAAATTCTACAATAATACCAGATTTTGTTGGGCACAGCTTCATGATACATAATGGTAAATCATTTATTCCTATAACTATTTCAGAGGAAATGGTTGGTCATAAACTAGGTGAATTTGCTCCAACAAGAACATTTAAAGGACACACACCTGCTGATAAAAAAGCAGCAGCAGCAACTGAGGCAAAACCTGCTACTGGAGATAAAAAATAATGGTAAATACCAAAACATTAATAAAGGCTATCAATAAAAACGTTAGGACAAGTCCGAGAAAACTTGCACTTGTCTGCAATTTTATTAAAGGAAAAAAAGCTGATATAGCACTAAGAGATTTAGAATTCACAAGAAAAAGAGTAGCTAAAGATGTAAGCAAAACAGTGAAGTCTGCAATTTCTAATGCTGAAAACAATTATCAGTATGATATTGATAACTTATTTGTAAAAGAGGCTTACGTTGGAAAATCATTAGTAATGAAAAGGTATAGGCCTAGAGCTAAAGGAAGAGCTTCACCTATAAAAAAACCATTTAGTAGAATAACTATAATTTTGGAAGAAAAAAAAATAAGCAAGGTTGGTAAATAATGGGGCAAAAAATTAATCCAATAGGTTTACGTTTAGGTATTAATAGAGGTTGGGACTCTACTTGGTTTGCCAAGAAAAAAGATTTTGGAAAATATCTGATAGAAGATTTTAAAATAAGAAATTATATTAAGAAAAATATAATTAACTCAGGCGTCTCAGAGATTATTATAGAAAGATCCTCTAAGAAATGTGTAGTATCAATTCACACATCTAGACCAGGTTTCGTTATAGGAAAAAAAGGAGCAGACATTGAAAAAATTAAAAAAAATATAATGAAAATTACTGATGGCGACGTAAACGTTAATATTAAAGAGATTAAAAAACCAGAGTTAAATTCAAATTTAGTCGCTGAAAATATAGCACAACAACTAGTAAAAAGAGTAGCTTATAGAAGGGCCATGAAAAGAGCTATGCAGTCAGCTATGAGATTAAACGCAAAGGGCATCAAAGTAATGTTAAGCGGAAGACTTGCAGGAAACGAAATTGCCAGAACAGAGTGGTTGCGCGAAGGAAGTATTCCCTCACATACATTGAGAGCAGATATAGATTACGGTTTTGCCGAGGCACTTACTACATATGGAATTATAGGAGTAAAAGTTTGGATTTATAAAGGAGAACTTATGGCTAAAGATGTCGAAAAAGAAAAAAAAGAAAGGGTAAAAAATGCTACAACCAGTAAGAACTAAATACAGAAAAGCATTCAAAGGCAGAATTCACGGCAAAGCTTCTAGAGCTGTAAAGTTAAATTATGGTCAGTTTGGATTAAAAGCAATTGAACCAGAAAGAATAATTGGAAAACAAATAGAAGCCGCAAGGGTTGCATTGACAAGATACATGAAGAGAACAGGTAAAGTATGGACTAGAATTTTTCCAAACATTCCAGTGTCAAAAAAACCAACTGAGGTAAGAATGGGTAAAGGGAAAGGTTCTCCAGAATACTACGCATGTAGAGTAAAACCTGGACGAATAATTTTTGAAATAGATGGTGTTACAGAGGAAACAGCTAGAGAGGCTTTGTACAAAGCGGGAGCAAAATTACCTATTAAAACCAAATTTATAAAGAGATAAGCTATGAACAAAAAAAAGGAAGAAAAGAAATTAACAAAAGATCAAGCAGAAAAAAAGATCTTATCACTTAAAAAAGACTTATTTAATATAAGGTTTAAAAAAATTAATAATCAAATTAATAACCCCGCGCAATATAGTCAAATTAAAAAAAGTATCGCAAGACTATATACAACTTTAAAAAACTCAAAATGACTAAGAAAATTTTAAAAGGTATAATCACAAGCGCAAAATCTAACAAGACTGTTGTTGTAGAGGTCGAAAGAAAATTTAAACATCCTTTTTATGAAAAAGTAATTAAACGATCAAAAAAATATCATGCGCACGATGAAAAAAATAAATTTAAAGAAGGTCAAAAAGTTTCGATCATTGAGTGTAAACCTTACTCAAAAAAGAAAACATGGCAGGTAATTGATTAATGATACAAATACAAACAGAATTATCAGTAGCAGACAATACAGGAGCTAGAAGAGTAGAGTGTATTAAAGTTCTAGGAGGTTCAAAAAGAAGATATGCGTCAGTCGGAGATATAATAGTTATTAGTGTCAAAGACGCTATTCCAAAAGGGAAAGTAAAAAAGGGTGCTGTACATAAAGCTGTTGTTGTAAGGACAAGAAAAGAAATTTACAGAAACGATGGATCCAAAGTTCAATTTGATAATAATGCAGTGGTGCTAACAGATGATAAAGGTGAACCAATAGGCACTAGAATATTTGGACCAGTTACGAGAGAACTTCGTTCAAAAGGACACACGAAAATTATCTCTCTAGCACCGGAGGTTTTATAAAATGGAATTAAAAAAAGGAATACAAGTAAAAATAATTACAGGCAAAGACAAAGGTAAAACAGGAGAAATCTTAGAAATTAATAGAAAATTAGGTAAGATCAAGATTAAATCTATAAACATGATCAAAAGACACCTCAAACCGACTAAAGAAAATAAAGGTGGAATTATTTCCAAGGAAAATTTTATTGACCAATCTAATGTTAAAAACATGGATCAGAAAAAAAAAACAAAAAAAATAGGTAAAAAATGACATCAAGACTAAAAACTACATATGATACACAAATAGTTTCAAAACTATTGTCTAAATTATCTTTGAAAAATAAACATGAAGTTCCAAAATTAAAAAAAATAATTTTAAATATGGGTCTTGGCGAGGATGCTGGAGATGGAAAAAAACTTAAATCATGTGTCGAAGATATGTCTTTAATAGCTGGGCAAAAACCAGTGATAACAAAGTTTAAAAAATCAATTTCAAATTTTAAAACAAGAAAAGGAGCAAATGCGGGTGTTAAAGTAACATTACGATCTTCTAAAATGTACGAGTTTGTCGACCGATTGATAAATATTGCTCTTCCTAGAGTAAAAGATTTTAGAGGTTTGTCTTCAAAAGGAATAGATGAGTCCAACAATTTCTCTTTTGGAATTAAAGAACATATAATTTTTCCAGAAGTGAATTTTGATAAAGTTGATAAAATTCGAGGTTTAGATATTACTATTGTAACATCTAGTAAAGATAAATTAGGAACAATTGAATTGTTAAAAGAATTTAATTTTCCATTAAACGATAAAAAAAACTGAGGAAATAATGGCAAAAACAAGTGCAATACAGAAAAATCTTAAAAGAATAAAGTTAGTAAAGAAATATGCTAAAAAAAGAGCAGCTCTTAAAAAAATAATTAACAATAAAAAATTAGAATTATCAGAAAGATTTGAAGCTCAGCTTAAATTAAATAAGCTGCCAAAAAATTCTGCGAAAATTAGAATTAGAAATCGTTGTGAGGTGTCAGGTAGACCTCATGGTGTTTATAGAAAATTAAAAATATCAAGAATTGCCCTAAGAGATATGGCATCTTCAGGAAAAATTCCTGGTATAACTAAATCAAGCTGGTAGGAGGGTTATGACATTTACAGATCCAATTGGAGATATGTTTTCAAGAATTAGAAACGGCCAAATGAGGAATTTAAATTCAGTAGAAATTCCATCATCTAATTTTAGAAAAAATATTTTAGAAATTTTAAAAAACGAGGGTTATATAAAAGATTTCTTTATTGAGAAAACAATTAATAACAAAGTAAGCCTTAAAATTTCACTTAAGTACTATGAGGGAGACCCAGTAATTAAAGAGATAAAAAGAGTTTCAAAACCAGGAAGAAGAGTATATTCAAGAGCAAATAGTATACCTAGGGTAATGAATGGTCTAGGTCTAGCAATTTTATCAACTCCTAAAGGAGTTATGAGTGATGTTGAGGCAAGAAAACAAAATGTAGGTGGCGAAATAATTTGTAGAGTATTTTAATGTCTAAAATTGGGAAAAAAAATATTGTAATACCAAAAGAGTCTTCTATAAAAATAGAAGGTGGAAATTTGACTATTACAGGCCCTAAAGGCACAAAAAAATTGACTATTAATGATAAAATTTTTTCATCTAAAGTAAATGATAGTGAATTTCAATTGCAACCTCTAGAGAAAAAAGTTGATAAAAAAACTTCAATAATGTGGGGTACTTACAGAAGCTTAATTAATAACGCTGTCAAAGGAGTTTCAGCAGGTCATGAAAAAATTTTAGAGTTAAACGGTGTTGGTTTTAGAGCAAATATGAAAGGTGATTTACTAAACTTACAACTTGGTTTTAGTCATGATATAAATTTTAAAATTCCAAAAGATATTAAAATTGTAGTTGAAAAACAAACAATTATAAAAATAAATGGCGTAGATAAAGAATTAGTTTCAAAAATTGCTGCAGATATAAAAAGTTTAAAACCCATAGAACCATATAAAGCTAAAGGTATAAAGGAAAGAGGTCAATTTGTTTTAAGAAAAGAGGGAAAGAAAAAATAATGACAATAAATACTAAAATTAAGAGAAAACTTAGAAATAGAAAAAAACTAAAAAAAGTTAATACCAATAGATATAGAGTTTCTATTAACAAGTCATTAAACAATATTTCAGCTCAAATTATTGACGACAAGATTAATAAAACTTTAGTCTCCGCATCATCTATTGAAAAAATTATTAAATCGAAAAAAACCAAAAAGATGGAAAAATCATCAGTTATAGGTGAAATCTTAGCTAAAAGAGCGAAAGAAAAAAAAATAAACGAAGTATATTTTGACAGAGGTGGATATAAATATCATGGGAGAGTCAAAATATTTGCTGAAACTTTAAGAAAAAATGGATTAAAATTTTGATGACAGAAAATAAAAAAATTGAGAACGATATAAAAGAAAAACTAGTAGCTATAAACCGGATCACCAAAGTAGTTAAAGGTGGACGTAGATTTGGTTTCGCAGCTTTAGTAGTAGTGGGTAATCAAAAAGGGTCAATTGGAATAGGCCAAGGCAAGTCTAAACAGGTCCCTGATGCAATAAAAAAAGCAAGCGAGGTAGCTAAGAGAAGTTTAATAAAAATTCCTTTAAAAGAAGGAAGAACTCTTCATCATGATGTTAAAGGAAAAAATGGTTCAGGAAAAGTTTTTTTAAGAGCAGCTCCTGCAGGTACAGGTATAATCGCGGGCGGAGCAATTAGATCTGTATGTGAGGTTCTAGGTATTCAAGATGTAGTAGCAAAATCGCTAGGCTCTGCAAATCCCCATAATGTGCTTAAGGCATGTGTTAATGGATTGAAATCGCAAAACTCTCCAAAAATTTTGTCAGCAATACGAGGGAAAAAAATATCAGAGGTAATTTCAAAGAGAGAGGCCAAATAATGCAATTAAATAATTTAATTAAATTAAATAAAAAAAAAATTAGAGTTGGCAGAGGAATCGGATCTGGAAAAGGCAAAACTTCTTCAAGAGGTCATAAAGGTCAAAAATCTAGATCAGGCGTAGCAATTAAAAGCTTTGAAGGTGGCCAGATGCCTTTATATAGAAGACTTCCAAAGCGTGGTTTTAAAAAACTAAAGAAACATCACGTAGCAATTTTAAATTTATCAAAAATTCAAAATTTATTTGAGAAGTTTGAAAATGATTTAAAGGGTACTTTAGATTTAAAGATTTTAAAGGAAAAAAATTTAATTAATAAAAAATATTCACAACTTAAAATATTAGGAACAGGAGATCTCAAAAAAAGACTTGAAATTACAGCGAATTTTGCTTCAAAACAAGCATCCACTAAAATCGAAAAAGCAGGTGGAAAATTGAGCCTGGTAAAAAAATAAAAAATTTATGTCGAGTGAAAGATTAAATACAGCAGGTGCATTTAGTAAAGCAACTGATCTGAAAAATCGTATTTTATTTACAATAGTTATTTTAATTATTTATAGATTAGGAACTTATGTTCCGCTCGCTGGTATAGACCCAGAAGCACTTAAAGAAGTAATGGCATCAAGTCAAAAAGGGTTATTAGGTATGTTCAACATGTTCTCTGGAGGAGCTGTTACGAGAATGGCAATTTTTGCTTTAGGGATCATGCCTTACATATCTTCATCTATTATAGTTCAACTACTTACTGGAGTTTCAGATTATTTCAAAAACTTGAAAGAACAAGGTGAAATAGGTAGAAAGAAAATCACCCAAATTACGAGGTATGGAACAGTATTAATAGCTTGTCTTCAAGGATATGGAGTTTCAATTGGTTTAGAAAATGCAGGAAATTTGGTAACTGATCCAGGTATTTCATTTAGAATAATAACAACAATTTCTTTAGTAGCCGGTACAACTTTTTTAATGTGGCTTGGTGAACAAATAACCTTAAGAGGCGTAGGAAATGGAATTTCATTAATAATTTTTTCTGGCATTGTTGCTGAAATTCCTCGAGCTTTGGCATCTACTTTTGAATTAGGAAGGACTGGCGCACTTTCAGCTTTGATGATAGTTGGAATTTTTTTACTAGTAATCTTTACTGTTTTGTTCATTGTTTTCTTTGAAAGAGCTATGAGAAAAATATTAATAAATTATCCGAAAAGACAAGTTGGTAACAAAATGTACGGTGGCGAGTCATCTCATCTTCCTTTAAAAATAAATACTGCCGGCGTTATACCAGCAATATTTGCCTCAGCTTTACTACTCTTACCAGTAACAGTATCTAATTTTGGTTTTGCAGAATCTGATACATTTTTAAAAATTTCATCAATGTTCACTCAGGGACAACCTCTATATATGTTACTTTATGCATCAGGTATAATTTTCTTCTCATTTTTTTATACATCTATTGTTTTTAATCCTAAAGAAACAGCAGAAAACTTAAGAAAATATGGTGGTTATATTCCAGGAATAAGACCTGGAGAGAGAACCGCTGAATATATAGATACGATTTTAATTAGGTTAACTACTGTTGGATCAATGTATTTAACTTTTGTATGCTTAATGCCAGAATTTTTAATAGCTAAGTATCCCATACCTTTTTATTTAGGAGGAACATCTATACTAATTGTTGTTGTCGTTGCGATGGATACTGTAACTCAGGTCCAAACAAGGTTAATGAGCTCTCAGTATGAATCGTTAATCAAAAAAACAAAATTTGGAAAATAAAGTAATCGATGAATATAGTAATTTTCGGTCCCCCGGGCGCTGGTAAAGGCACTCAGTCTAGCTTTATTTCCAAAAAATATAATCTCCATCAATTATCTACTGGTGAAATATTAAGACGAGAAATTAAAAATAATTCTACGTTAGGTAAAGAGATTTCCTCAATTATTGACTCCGGAAATATGGTATCAGATAAGATTGTTATTAGTTTAATTGAAAAATTTATTAAAAATAAAAACTATAAAAATAAATTAATCTTTGATGGATATCCAAGAAATCTTACGCAAGCAAAAAATTTAAATGATCTTTTAAAAGCGAATGATCAAAAAGTTGATCTTGTTTTAAAATTAACAGTCAGTTTAGAAACTATAAAAAAAAGAATTTTAGAACGAAAAAGTCAAGAAAACAGGAAAGATGATAGTCAAGAAATAGCAATCAAGAGATACGAAATTTATGAAAAAACAATTAAACCTGTCATAAATTTTTACACAGAATCTGGTTTATTGAATACTGTAAATGGAGAGGGTACAATTTCAGAAATTAATAGCGAAATTAGCGCAATTATTGAGGCTATCTAGGGTTGACTTTAAGTAATTACACAATATAAATACGCAGGAAATTAACTCATATATTATATGGCACGTATAGCAGGAATAAATATTCCACAGAACAAAGTAGTAAGCATTGCTTTAACCTACATTCATGGAATAGGGCTGCATTCATCAAAAAAGATTTGCCAAAAACTAGACATACCTGCTTCAAAAAGAGTAAACGAATTATCTGAAGAGCAAGTATTGAAGATAAGAGAATTCATAGACGCTAATCATAAAGTTGAAGGTGATTTAAGAAGAGAAGTATCAGTAAATATTAAAAGACTTATAGATCTAGCTTGTTACAGAGGTTCAAGACATAAAAAAAAATTACCAGTGAGAGGTCAAAGAACACAATGCAACGCTAGAACGCGCAAAGGAAAAGCTATTGCAATTGCAGGAAAAAAATTAACACCACTTAAAAAATAAAGTTTTATGAATAAAAAAAATGATAACAAAGAAAATAAGAGTGAAATAAAAAAAGTTGAAACTAAAAAAACTTCGATAATTAAAAAAAAGAAAAAAATAAAAAGAAATATTACATCAGGAATTGCATATGTATATTCAACTTTTAATAATACAATTGTTTCAATAGCAGATGAAAATGGTAATGTAATTTCATGGTCCTCAGCAGGAGCAAAAGGTTTTAAAGGTTCCAGAAAGTCTACACCTTATGCTGCCCAAGTTGCAGCTGACGATGCAGGAGAAAAAGCTTATGAACAAGGTTTAAGAACATTGACTGTTCAGGTCAAGGGACCTGGATCTGGAAGAGAAACTGCTCTTAGGTCTCTTCAATCAAGGGGATTTAAAATTTTAACTATCAAAGATACAACCCCAATGCCACATAATGGTGCAAGGCCACCTAAAAGAAGGAGAGTGTAAATGCAATCAACTAGTAATATAATTGATAAAAATTGGAAAGCTTTAATCAAACCTAATAAATTAGAAATTAATAGTAATGAAGATAGAAGTATTGCTCAAGTAGTTGCTGAACCTTTGGAAAAAGGTTTTGGTCAAACTATTGGAAATTCTTTAAGAAGAATATTGTTATCCTCTATTCAGGGAGCAGCAGTTACTGCAATTCAAATAGATGGAGTTTTACATGAGTTTTCATCTATAAAAGGAGTTAGAGAAGATGTAACAGATATAGTTTTAAATGTTAAAAACCTTGCAATTAAATCTTCTTCTTCAAGTTCAAAAAAAATTATCTTAGATATCAAAGGACCTAAAGAGGTTAAAGCAAAGGATATAACACTTGTGCCAGAAATAGAAATATTAAATCCAGAACAAACTATTTGTAACTTAGACGAAAAAACTAATTTCCATATGGAGTTAATGGTTAGCACTGGAAAAGGTTATATACAAGCTCCAAAAAATAAAACTGAAGATAGTCCTTTAGGTCTTATTTCAATAGACTCGCTTTTTAGTCCAGTTAAAAAGGTTTCTTTCTCGGTAGAAAATACTAGAGCCGGAAGTGCTTTAGACTATGATAAACTTTTAATGACAGTTGAAACAAATGGAACCGTTGATGCGGAAGATGCAATAGCTTATTCAGCCAGAATATTTCAAGATCAATTGTCAATGTTTGTAAACTTTGAAGATCCTCAGGAAGTAGTTAAAGAGGTTAAATCATCTGAGCCTGAATTCAACAGAAATTTATTAAAAAGAGTTGAGGAACTAGAACTTTCTGTGAGATCAATGAACTGCTTAAAAAATGACAATATTATCTATATTGGTGATTTAGTTCAAAAAACTGAACCGGAAATGCTGAGAACGCCTAACTTCGGAAGAAAATCATTAAATGAAATAAAAGAGGTCCTGAACACAATGTCTCTTTACTTAGGTATGGAAATACCTAATTGGCCGCCTGATAATATAGCAGAACTATCAAAGAAATTAGAGGAAAATAACTACTAATGAGACATGGAATTGGATATAGAAAACTTAATAAAACTAGCGAGCATAGAAAAGCTTTATTTAAGAATATGCTTAATTCATTAATAAAATACGAGCAAATAATCACTACCTTACCAAAAGCAAAAGAACTTAAACCACAAATAGATAAAGTAATTACAATAGGTAAAGACAAAAGTTTAAGTAATAAAAAAAGATTATTTTCAAAACTTCAAAATAAAAAATCGGTAACAAAAGTGTTTGATGAGCTTTCTAAAAGATATAGTTCAAGAAAAGGTGGATACACAAGAGTTTTAAAAGCTGGTTTTAGAACAGGTGATGATGCACCAATGGCTGTGATTGAATTAGTTGATAGAAATCCTGAGGCCAGAAAAGTTGACAAGCCGAAAAAAACTGAATCAAAAGATAAAAAAAAAGAAGCTCAACCAGAGCCTAAAATAGCAAGTAAATAAATTAAGCTTTCATGCCTAAATCATATATTGTAGATGATGATTTTAATGATTCACGTCTAGATAAATGGTTTAAAAATAAAATAATAAACTTACCACATTCTTTATTAGAAAAAATACTAAGGCAAAATAAAGTTAAAGTTAATAAAAAGAAAACTAAATCTTCATATAGACTTCAGAAAGGTGATCTGATTGAAATTTATGATATTTCTAATTTAAAACCAGTAAATATAAAAGAAAAGATTAAATATTTACCTAATAAAAAAGAAATTGGTACTTATGATGATTACGTAATAGAAGATAACGAAAATTTTATAGTAATTAACAAACC
>MDTA01084693.1_pt1 | contig 23127 bp, 26 predicted proteins | sample 811151 | NCBI WGS metagenome assembly MDTA01 (sample SAMN05326648, study PRJNA326480) | marine metagenome | isolation source: seawater | place: Indian Ocean: South | collected 2010
GATTATTTAAGAAAAAGAAAAGAAAAAATTGATTTTTGTATTGTAGGAGAACCAACAAATCCAAATAAACTTGGAGAAATGATTAAAATTGGAAGAAGAGGAAGCCTTTCAGGAAAAATTGAAATCACTGGCACTCAAGGACACATAGCTTATCCTCATCTATCAAACAATCCTATTAACGCTTTGGTTGCTATATGTAAAAAGCTAAAGGAAAACAAATTTGATACAGGTAATAAAAATTTTCAACCATCTAATTTGGAGTTTACATCAATAAACGTTGATAATAAGGCTCATAATGTTATTCCAGCCAGGGCAAGAGCTCAATTCAATATTAGATATAATAATTTACATACATCCAGCTCATTAAAGAAAAAAATTAACTTAATTGTTAAAAATATGAGCAAAAAAAATAAATGTAATTTTAAGATTGACTATATGGTAAACGGGGACGCTTTCTTAACAAAGCCAGGAAAAACTATTGCATTGGCAAAAAAAATTATTAAAAAGATAACAAGAATTAATCCTAAATTGTCTACTACTGGTGGCACTTCTGATGCAAGATTTATCAAAAAAATTTCTCCTTGTCTAGAATTCGGCTTAGTGAATAAAACTATGCATCGAGTAGATGAGTGCGTTTCTTTATCCGACTTAAAAAAACTAACAAAAATTTACAATGAGTTTTTAGTTGAGTATTTTAAGTGAAATTATATAAAATTAAAAAATCAAAAATTGATAAAAACGGTTTATATGCAAACCGTGATATAAAAAAAGGTACTCGTATTATAGAGTATAAAGGGAAGATTATTACAGCTAAAAAAAGTGAAAACGATCCTAAATTTGATAACGGTAAAGCAATCTATCTTTTTAATATAAATAAAAGATTTGATTTAGATGGAAATTTTAAATTCAACACAGCAAGACTTATAAATCACTCTTGCAATCCAAATTGTGAAGTGTTCGGAGTAGGAATGAAAATTTGGGTTTATGCGATGAGGAATATAAGAAAAGGTGAAGAACTTTCCTATGATTATGGTTTTAGTTTTGATGAGGATTACAAAAATTATCCATGTAAATGTAAATCGAAAAACTGTGTGGGTTTTATTGTCAGACAGGGGTCAAGATGGAGAGTTCGGGGGAGAAAATAAATTAATATTTAACGTTTTTTAAATACAAACCATAAGGGGGGGCAGGAGGTGCACATTTAAATCTTTTTTTTGACTTAAAAACTTCTTTAAATTTTTTCAAGCTCCACTCTTTGGATGATAATTTTTCTAAACACCCAACCATGGATCTTACTTGATTTTGTAAAAAAGATTGTGATTTAAACGTTATAAGTATTTTGTTTCCATCTTTTTTTATTGTAATTGAATTCATTTTTTTTATAGGTGATTTTGCAGTACATGAGGAAGCTCTAAAAGTAGAAAAGTCGTGTGTTCCTAACAAAATTTTTCCACCTTTTTTTAAAAGTTCTAAATGAATTTTTCTTCTGATATGCCAAGCTTTATTTTGATCTAGTGTTAAAGATGCTAATCTATTTACTATATAGTAAATATACGTCCTTTCTTTAGCAGAGTACCTTGCGTGAAAATTTTTTTTCTTTCTTTTAATATCAATAATTGAAATTGAACTTTTACGTAAAAAAAAATTTATTGAATTTAAAAATTTTTTTTTATCATCAATTTCTTTTGAAATCTGAAAATTGGCAAATTGCCCGCTGGCGTGTACCCCTTTATCAGTTCTACCAGCACCGTTAATTTTAATTTTATATTTAAATATTTTTTTTAAAGCTTTTTCAATTTTTTCCTGAATTGATTTACCATTTTTTTGGAATTGCCATCCAACATAATTTGATCCATCGTATTCAATTTTAATAAGGTAATTATGCATTCGAATTTAAATTAGTACCTACTTGCAATTTATTTCCCCTTAAATATTCCTCAGCTTTCATTGACTGTTTGCCTTCTTTTTGAAGTTCTAAAATTTGAACTGCATTTTCAGCACAGGCAACAGTTAAATTTTCACTCAGAATTACACCTGGTTCACCACTTTTTTTTAATTCTTTTACTCTTATAGGTTTGATTCTTAGTCCATTTATCTCAAACCAACATCCTGGATTTGGTTGAAATGCATTTATTTTAGCCACTATTTTTTCTGCTGTTTCATTCCAATTAATTTTTGTTTCTGATTTATGTATTTTTTTTGCATAAGTAGCTTTTTTTTCATCTTGGGGAACAAATTTATCTTTTTTTTTCTCAATAAGATCTAAAGATTTAATTATCATTTTTGAGCCTAATATGGACATTTTTTCACTGAGCTCTGTAAAAGTAATTCCCTGGGAAATATCAATTTTTTCTTTCATTAAAACCGGTCCTGAATCTAATTTTGAAACTATCCTCATTATTGAAACTCCGGTTTCCTTATCCAAATTCATTATCGCTCTTTGAATAGGTGCCGCCCCTCTCCACCTAGGGAGTAGAGATGCGTGTATATTAATAAATTTAATATCACTGAAATCAATTAATTTTACAGGTAGAATTTTTCCATAAGCTACAACCACTACTACATCTGGTTTCAAACTAATTATTTTATTTATTTCTTCGTCGGAGTCCAAATTTTCTGGATACTCAACATTAGTTTGGATTGTGTTTGAATATTTGTGAACTGGGGATATATTAATCTTTTGCCCCCGATCTCTTTTCTTTGGTGGTTGAGTATAAACACTTAAAATTTTGTGTTTCGAATTATTGATTGTTTTAAGAATTGGAACAGCAAAGTCTGGTGTTCCCATAAAAATAATATTTAAAGACATTAATTTAAAGTATAACTTTATCCAATTCTTTTTTTTGTTTAATAAGTTTTTTTATAATCATATCTTTTTTTAACTTTGATAAATAATCAATAAATAAAATCCCATTTAAATGATCTACCTCATGTTGAATACAAGTAGCTAAAAGACCGCTTGCTTTAAGTTCCTTTTTTTTTCCATTATAATCTATGTAATTTAAATGACATTCAGCTGGTCTTTCTACTTCTGCAAAATGACCTGGTAATGACAAACAACCTTCTTCATAGGTTGAGGTATTTTTTGATTTGTATGTGATTTCAGGGTTTATTAAAAATAATGGATTTTTTTTTTCATCCTCTTTAGATATATCTATAACAACAATTCTCCTTAATATACCAACCTGAACTGCAGCTAAACCAATACCAGGTGCTAAATACATTGTTTTCAACATTTCATCCAAGAGTTTTTTTACACTTAAATCCACCTGATCAACTGGTTTACTTTTCTTTCTCAGAATAGGGTCGGGTTCAATTATAATATTTCTTACTGACATTATGCCAACTATAATCTAATTAAACTCTTTGGGGTAGAGCGGAAATTAAAACTTTATTTCTTATAGTTATTAAATTCATTTGGTTGAGAAGATTTGTTATAAAATAAATTGTTTCTGGATCCAGTTGGTAGGGTTCATCTTCTCCAATAATCTCTACAATCTTTAACGCTAAAAAAGCATTTTGTTTTTTTTCAATCAATTGAACCAAATTTTTTGGTACTACATACTTGTTGGAAAGTTCATTTAGATCAAAATTTGAAGGTATTTTAAACCCGTCTTTTATTAATGATTGAGCTAGCGCTAAATCTTTTGCAGAATAAAAATATTTTTTATTTTTGCTAATCTTTTTAAAGATTTTATCTATATCTTTTTGAATTTTTTTCTCTTCCTCATTTTCTATATAAAATTTTATTATTTTAGATTGGTGTAAAATCTTATCGTTATATTTTACTTTACCCATTTCTAGTTCCCTATTATTCAAAATTTTACTCTCTGCTAATTCTTTATATTCTTCAGGAATATTTTCTAATCCAATTTTCTCAAGACTATCATTCAAAAATTTTGTAAAAACATTCGGTATATTATCTTTTTTAAATAATTCCTCTAGTAAAAATAGATACTCAATTTTAATATCATTATTCTCTGACAATAAATATTTTTGATAAATCAAAGCGCGTGAGTCTACACCTTCAAAAGTTTGATAAACATTTTTAGCGTTTATTAGAGTATTAAGGTTAAAAGGTATTTGTCTATAGATATCAAAGATTATTTTTTGATCTATACGATCTTCTTGCGCTGCTATTTCAAGCTCTCTAAGTTTATCTTTATCATTAACGTCCTCCAATTTGATCAGATTTGCAGCGTTTAAGTATTTCCAAATTTCTTTTTTAGTTTTTTTCGTTGGTTGGTAGTTAAAGTCTTTTATAGTGACACTTGATAAATAGAAATTTAAAAGATTTTTCTCATTTATTTTATTTGAAGTTTTATCTGATATACCCAAAAGAAAATTTATTTTGTCATCAAAAAACTTATCTGACTGATTTTGTTCTCTTAAAAGGTCCAATAAAAGTTGTGCCTCAGATTTTTTATTATTAAATACTAAGCAATAAATTTTAAATTTTTCTAAGTAAGAGTCTTTAATGGTACTATCAATAAATCTAATTTTTTTGCATCCTTCATTTATATTTGCTTGAGCTATATTATGATCTACCAAATATTGTACAACTTTACTTTTCCCATGAAATTCTTCATTTTGTTTTAAAAAATCTTCTATCAGATTGAGACGGTTATTTTCGATTAACCAATTGATTTTTAAATTAACAAACTCTTTTTCTTTCATTCCCTCTGGAGGATATGAAAATGATAATAAAACATTTTCTAAAATTTCATTTGATGTTTTAGATAGTTTAATTTTTTTAATTCTTTTTATACTCGCTCTAATATCTTCTGCTTTTGTAGAGGACCACATATTTAAATTAAAGTTGTAATCTGCGGGATCATATACTCCAAAAACTTTTATTTCTTGATCGCTATTAATAGGACTGTCTGAAATTTGAATTTTTTGACTTGTGGAAATTGACTCTGCTGGTTTTAATTTAATATCTTCTTTTTCTTCATTAGAGCTAAGATTTTCTTTTTCAATGGAATTATCTTTTTTATTATTTTTCCAAATGTCAATTTTTTCCTCACCTTTTAAAGGAATAATAATTAAGGTAAAAATTATTAAACCTAAAAGTATTTTAAAGTTTTTTGATATCATTTGTAATGTCAATATCGAACTTTTTCTCTGGGCTAGGAAAATTAATTTTTTCAATTAAAAAAATTGCAGAAATAAAAATAACTATTGCAATTAATGTTTTAATTAACAATTTAAGTAGAGAACTTCCTAAACTTGGCTGTCTATTGTATTTAAGTTGCATACTTTTAGAATTAATTTAAACTCAATAAATAAGACAAATTTATGAAAAATCAAATTCAAAATTGGAAGATAAATTGAAAAAAAACGTTGTTTTGACTGGAATGATGGGTGTGGGTAAATCCACAATAGGCAAAAGCCTTGCCCAGAAGCTTACTTTTAACTTTGTGGATATAGATAAAACTATTGAAGTTAAGGAAGGAAGTTCAATAAATTTAATATTTAAAAATAAAGGTGAGAGTTATTTCAGAAAATTAGAAAATAGTATCAGCTTAGAAAAATTGAAGGTAAATAGCTCTGTAATTTCTTTAGGTGGCGGGGCTTTTTTAGATAGATCTATTCGAAGAGCTGTTAAAAACTCTGCAATAAGTTTTTGGTTAGACGTGGACGTCAATGAACTTATCAAAAGACTTAAAAAAACCAAAAAGAGGCCTTTGCTATATAAAAAAAATCTAAATGTTATAGTAAATAAAATTTACTTAGAGCGTAAGAAAACCTATAGTGAGGCAGACTTTAGGATTAAATGTAATTTTCTTCGCCCTGAAAAAATCGTAGATAAAATACTTAAATTATATGAAAAATCAGGAAATAAAATTTAAAAATTTAAATCATAGCTACTCTATTTTAATTGGAAGTAATTTAATGGGAATTCTTCCTTACCGAATAAAGTCTTTATGTCCAAAAGCAAAAAAAATTGCGGTAATATTTGATAGAAACGTTCCAAGTAAATATAAAACAATTTTAAAAAATAAGTTAAAAAATTATCAGCTTACTTTCATGTCATTTTCAGCTAAAGAAAAGTCAAAATCTTTAAAAGTAGTTGATTTTTATTTGAAAAAACTTTTACAAAAAAATTTTAATCGATCTGATTTAGTCATAGCAGTTGGAGGAGGAATTACTGGTGATACTGTAGGATTTGTATCTAGCATATTTAAAAGAGGTATTAATTTTATAAATATACCAACAACTTTACTAGCCCAAGTAGACTCAGCTATTGGAGGTAAAACAGGGGTAAATTCAATTTATGGAAAAAATTTAATTGGCTCATTCTATCAACCCAAATTAGTAATAAGTGACATGTCTTTTCTTAAGTCTTTACCTAAAAAAGAGATGATTTGTGGATACGCAGAAATTTTAAAACATGCAATTATAAAAGACCCTAATTTTTTTGAATGGCTTAAAAAAAATACAAAATTAATTTTATCAAAACAAACAAAAGCGCTTGTTTATTCAATCAAAAAAAGTTGCAAAATTAAGATTTATTTTGTGAATAAGGATGTAAATGAAAAAGGACTGAGAATGATCCTTAATTTTGGCCATACTTTTGCTCATGCCATAGAAGCAAAAAATAGCTTTTCGAAAAAAATAACGCATGGTGAAGCAGTTTTGTCTGGAATGATTTTGGCAACAAGGCTTTCAGTAATAAAAAAGGTTTGTAGCTCTAAAGTTTTAAAACAATTGACTGATATATATGAAAGCAATCATCTTTCTTATACAATCAAAAAAATTTCAAAACAATCATCAATAAATTCATTAATTCCTTTTCTTAGAAATGATAAAAAAAATAATGATGAAAAAATAAACTTTATACTTATTAAGAGAATAGGAAAAACTACATTGCCAAATAAATTTAAATTTTCTATTGGAAAAATCAAAAAGATTTCAAGATTTATTGCTCAATACTAATTTCTAAAGCGTGAATTCTTGTTTTAAGATCTTCTTCAAGAGTTTTCATAATTAATTTTTGTGCATTAATTCTAGAAATTGAACTTAAGTACAAAGATTTTATTTTTAAATGTAAATGAAACTTCTCTTTTGAAAAAAACTTGTGGGTTCTATGTTTGTCTGAATTATCAACAATTTCTAAACTCTCAAATTTTATTTTTTTTTTTAATTTATCCTCAATTTCATTAAAATAATTTTTCATTATTTTAATTTTACTATATAGAATACACTTATGAAAATTATTTGTGACTGGAAGAATTGCAAAGAAATTGGCTCTTATAGAGCGCCAATAGAAAAAGATAATAGTAAAAAATATAGATTGCTTTGTTTGAACCATATAAAAGAATTTAATAAAAATTGGAATTATTTTGAAAATATGAATGATCAAGAAGTAGAATTTTTTATTAAATCTGATTTGACGTGGCACAAAGCTACAAAAAAATTTGGATCCTCTGACAATTTTTTTAATATTTTATGGAATAATGCCCTCGAGGACAAATTAAATATATTTAATGGATCAAATTTTAAAGATTTTAAAAAAACGAAAATTTCTCAAACAGACAAAGATGCTCTGAATGTGATGGAGTTAAATGAGGATGTAAAATGGGAACAAATTCAATCAAAATTTAAAGAACTTGTAAAAAAATATCATCCTGATAAAAACCAAGGTGATAAAAAATTTGAAGATAGATTAAAAAAAATTACGCTAGCATACAGTCAATTAAAAAAAACCTTAGGAAAAAAATGAGTGCAGAACAACTATTACAAAAACCTGATATCAAACTTTCAGTAAAACAAACTTTTGGCTTTGATAGTGAAATGAAAGTTGGAGCGTTCTCAAAAAAGAACGAATATGTTCCTAAAATAGATCCTGATTATAAATTTGATAAGGATACCACTTTAGCAATACTTGCGGGCTTCTCTTTTAATAAACGAGTTTTAATACAAGGATACCATGGGACGGGAAAATCTACCCACATCGAACAAGTTGCCGCTAGGCTTAATTGGCCTTGTATTAGAGTCAACTTAGATAGTCACATAAGCAGAATTGATTTAATCGGAAAAGATGCAATAGTTTTAAAAGATGGAAAACAAATCACTGAGTTTAAAGAGGGTATTTTACCTTGGTCAATTCAAAATCCTGTGGCATTAGTTTTTGATGAGTATGATGCCGGCCGCCCAGATGTCATGTTTGTAATTCAAAGAGTTTTGGAGAGTGACGGAAACTTCACCTTATTGGATAAAAATAAAGTTTTAGAGCAACATGATTTTTTTCGAATTTTTGCAACTACAAATACGGTTGGCTTGGGAGACACAACTGGACTTTATCACGGAACTCAGCAGATAAACCAAGGTCAAATGGACAGATGGAATATAGTCTCTACTTTAAATTATCTGCCATTTGAAAAAGAATTCGAAATAGTTCTAGCGAAAAATAAAAGTTTTAATAATAAAGATGGTAAAGAATTATTGTCCAATATGATCAAGGTTGCTGATTTGACAAGAAAAGGTTTTATAAATGGAGATATATCTACAGTCATGAGTCCAAGAACAGTTTTACACTGGGCTGAAAATACTGAAATTTTTAAAGACAAAGGTTATGCTTTTAGAATTACATTTTTGAATAAATGTGACGATTTAGAAAAGAAAATAATTTCAGAGTATTACCAAAGATGTTTAGGTGAAGATTTGCCTGAGTCTTCAATTAATATCTCACTTTAAAGTGGAAAATAAAAAAGAAAAAATAGAAGATTTTAAAACTGCAATAAGCTCTACAGTAAGATCTTTATCAAATTCTCAAAAAATAGAAGTCTCTTTTGGAAATAAAATTTCAAAATCGGATAAAAATTTAATTAAATTACCTGACTTAGAACAAGTAAGTAATAAAATTAATTATGAGGAAATCAGGGCTATCGCAGACTCGAAATCTTTAAGATTAAGATTTTCAAACAAAAAAATATTCAAGAGATACGAACCTGAGGGAAACATTTCAAAAAAACTTTATAATATTTCTGAAAAAATAAGATGTGAAAAAATTGGAACAAGTTATTTTAAAGGAATAAAAAATAATATTGAAAATTTTTATCAAAAAAGAGTAGCTGGTCTTGATCTCAAAAGTAGTGAAGATAAGATTGTAGAGTCTTTCGAAAATTACTTACGAGTAAAATTTTTGGATTTTAAAAATGACAGCCAAATAGATAAGAAATTAAAATCATATAAGAAAGATCTAAACGAACAGCTAAAAACTAAGGTAAATGACCTTAAAAATATGATGTTAGATCAAGAAAAATTTAACTCTCTTATTTCGGAACTTATTTCAAATATGAGTTTAGACGAAAGTCTTGAAGAAGAGGAAAAGAGAAATGACGAAAATAATAACGATGATAAGCAGTCAAAACCTCAAAATCAGGAGCAAAAAATAAGTGAAAAAGAGGAAAAAATGGAAGAGATGTCCATTGATAGTGGGGTTCCAGATTTAGAAAATGAGGCAAGAGAATCAGATAAAGCCGATGAAGAAATTCAGTTAGAAGATAGCTCAAGACCAGATTTAAAAAGAGGGGGTGCTACAAATTTTGGAGATTTAAAATATAAAACTTATACTGAAGAATTTGATGAAATTATTAACGCAGAACATCTTGAAGGTGCAGAGGAGCTTATAAGGCTAAGAAAAAATTTAGACCAACAATTATTACAATTAAAGAGTTTCATTTCAAAATTAGCGAATAAGTTACAAAGAAAATTATTAGCAAAGCAAAATAGATCTTGGAATTTTGATCTTGAAGAAGGGTTGTTAGATACTTCAAAACTCCCAAGAATAATTATGGATCCTTTCAATTCTTTATCTTTTAAAAAAGAAAAAGATATTGAATTTAAAGATACTTTAGTAACGATACTCATAGATAACTCTGGATCTATGAGAGGCAAACCTATCTCAGTAGCAGCTATTTGTGCTGATATACTTTCGAGAACTTTAGAGAGGTGTATGGTCAAAGTTGAAATTTTAGGTTTTACTACAAAACATTGGAAGGGAGGATCGTCTCGTGAAAAATGGATGAAAAATGAAAAACCAATTTTACCAGGAAGATTGAACGATTTAAGACATATCATTTATAAATCTGCTGATACTCCTTGGAGGCAAGCGAAAAATAATATGGGATTGATGCTTAAGGAAGGATTGCTTAAAGAAAATATTGATGGAGAGGCTCTCAAATGGGCATTCACTAAAATGAATAAAAGAAAAGAGGAAAGAAAAATATTAATGGTAATCTCTGATGGTGCTCCTGTAGATGATTCTACTCTTTCAACAAATACTAGTGATTATTTAGAAAATAACTTAAAGAAAACTGTAAAATGGATTGAAAATAAATCTAATGTTGAACTTTTAGCTATAGGTATTGGACATGACGTAACCAGATATTATAATCGAGCTGTAAAAATTACCGACGTACAAGATTTGGGTGACGTAATGATAAATCAATTAACTGATTTATTCGTAGAAAAAAATAAAAATACTATTCATTAAAGTTTAGCTTTTGAAGTAGAATTTTGAGTACAATCTTTGACTCTATTTAACAAAAGCCTAAATGGTATAAGCATTGCTAGTGTGATAAATAGTTTTACAGCTAAATCTCCCAAAGCCAATGTTACCCAAGGAATGCCTGTTGAATAAAAAGCAATCGAAAAAAATAAAAAAGTATCAATTACTGATCCTAAAGTTGATGAAGTAAGTGGTGCTACAAACCAACTTTTTCTTCTCAATCTATCAAATATTTGAACATCTAAATTTTGAGCGATAAAAAATGCAGTACCAGATCCGATAGCTATTCTAATTGAAATAATATCTGAAAAATTTTTAGATACAAATATTGTAAGTAGTATTCCGACTATAAATCCTATGTAAACAACTTTTCTAGCAACAATTTTACCATAAGCCCTATTAGCTAAATCAGTGATTAAGAAAGTAATTGGATAACTAAATGCTCCGTAGGTTAAAATATCACTTAAACCAAAATATTTAATTGGGAATTGAACAAGATAATTTGAAATTACAACTATAATCCCCATCAAAAGTGATAGTTTATAATATAAATTCATTTTAGGATTTAGCTGAGATTGATGCTTTAATCTTTTTTACTTTTTTGGATAATTTTTTATTTTTGGCCGTTATTAAAAACTTATCAAGCCCACCTTTAAAATCTACAGTCCTTAATGCAGAATTAGCAACATTTAATTTAATATCTTTTTTTAATATATCACTTCTAAAGGTAACCTTTTTTAGATTGGGCAAAAATCTACGCTTAGTCTTATTTTTAGCATGACTTACGTTATGACCTTTTAAAGGTGATACTCCAGTTAATTCGCATCTTTTAGACATAAAATTTTTTCCCTAAGTTATATATGTATAGTGATGAGTGTGGTCAAGCATTAATTCCGATAGCTGCACTTATATTTTTAATTTTCTCTTTTTTTAAAATTGAAATTAACTCCTTTTTCATCTCTTTTACTATTCCTGGGCCTTTATAAACCATTCCAGTGTATAATTGGACCGCATTAGCTCCGGCACATATCTTTTCAAATGCACTCTGACCTGAGTCTACACCTCCCACTCCAATAATTTGAACATCCCCTTTTATTTCTCTGTAAAATTTTTTAATAAGTTTTGTAGATACATCTTGTAGAGGTTTACCTGATAATCCCCCTGTTTCATTTTTTTGACTATCAAATAAGTTTTTTCTGTAACTATCTGTTGTATTCGAAATTATTATCCCGTCTATTTTAAATTTTAAAATTATTTCAATAATATTGCCTATTTCCTCATTTTTAATATCTGGAGAAAGTTTTATCACCAATGGTTTTAAAATATTTTTATCTTTTTTGATCTTATTTATTCCGGTCAGGAGTTTCTCTAGTGGTTTTTGATCATGAAAATCTCTTAATCCCTCAGTGTTTGGTGAAGAAATATTTATTGTCAAATAACCTGCATAGGAAGAAAGTTTAGATAAACAACTGTAATAATCGTCTTCTTTAATTACAGTATCTTTATTTGGGCCAATATTAATTCCTAAAAACCCAGTGGGTAGATTGTCTGAGATTCTTTGAGAAACAATTTCTGAACCATGATTATTGAAACCAAGTCGATTTATGAGAGCTTGATCTTTTTCAAGTCTGAAAACCCTGGGTTTAGGATTACCTAGTTGTCGCCTAGGAGTTATTGTACCAACCTCAACAAAACCATAACCAAGCTTAAATAAAGAATTATAAACTTCAGCACTTTTATCAAATCCAGCTGCCAATCCAATAGGATTAGGTATTGTTTCATTTAATAATTTTGTTTCAAGTAAATCCTCATCCTCAACTTTAAAAATATTTTTAGGTAAAAAATTTATTTTTAACGAATTGATTGCTAAATCATGAGCAACCTCAGGGTCTAATGAAAAGATGAAAGGTTTAAAAAATGAAAACATTATTTTATTTTATCATCTATTAATTTAATTGTTTCATTTAGTCCAAAAAAACTTATAAAAAATCCCATTCTTGGACCATTTTCTTCACCAAAAACAACCTTATAGATGAGCTTAAACCAATCTCTAAGATTTTTTTCATAACCATTTTCTTTTCCTACAGAGTAGACATGGGTTTGGATTTCTTCGGGACTCAATGATTGATCAATTTCTTTCAATTTTTTAATAAGATTAGTTAAAGCTTTTTTTTCTTGGGCGTTTGGTTTTTTGAATTTTTTATTAGGTTCAACCTTATCTTTAAAATAATTTATTGCATAATTAGTTAATCCGTCAAGAATCTTATGATCATTAGGTTTGATCTCTTTATGAAATCTATTAATAAATTTCCAGAGAATATCTTTATTATCAGCATTGCTCGAGCCAACAAGATTGAGTAACATTGAAAAAGGCATTATTACTTTTTCTTTAGGTGGCTTACCATTGTGTACATGCCAAACTGGATTTAATATTTGGTCTTTAATTTCTTGTTGTGGATATTTTTCTATGTAAGCAAGATATTCATCTACAGTTTTTGGAACAACTTCAGAATATAATTTCTTTGCTCTTTTTGGATTTGGATACATGTACAATGATAAACTTTCAGGTGAAGCATATCTAAGCCATTGCTCGATGGAAATACCATTGCCTTTTGATTTTGAAATTTTTTCTCCTTTTTCATCTAAAAATAACTCGTAGGCAAATCCATTTGGAGGACTTTTGCCAAGAATTCGGCAAATCTTATTTGATAATATGGCGCTTTCAGTTAAATCTTTTCCATACATCTCAAAATCGACTTCAAAAGTAAACCATCTCATCGCCCAATCTACTTTCCACTGTAATTTACAATCACCATTTAGAACTGTAGTTTCAATTTTTGTGCCTTTATTATCAAAAATTACTTTGCCTGTTTTTTTATCCATACTTAGAAGTGGTATTTCAAGAACTTTTCCTGTTTCGGGACAAATAGGTAGAAACGGGCAGTAAGTTTTTCGCCTTTCTTCTCTAAGTGTTGGTAATACAATATTCATTATTTCATCATATTTTTCCAGAACGCGCATTAAGGAATTATTAAAATTTCCTTTTTTATAATTCTCAGTTGAGCTTTTAAAATTAAAATTAAAATTGAATTTTTTTAAAAAACTTTTTAACATTTCATTGTTATGTTCGCCAAAACTGTTATATTTTTTAAAAGGATCAGGAATTGATGTTAAGGGTTTTCCTAAGTTTTTCCTTAATACTTCATCATTAGGGATATTATCTGGAACTTTTCTTAACCCATCCATATCATCTGAAAATGTTATTAACTCATGATCAATTTTTTGTATATGATTCAAAGCATTTACCATCATAGTAGTTCTAGCTACTTCGCCAAATGTTCCTATATGTGGTAAACCACTAGGGCCGTAACCTGTTTGAAAAGTAATCTTATTCTTTTTTTGAATTATTTCTTTTCTCTCACTAAGTAGTTTTCTGACCTCTACAAATGGCCAAGATGATGTAGATTGAATTAAGTTGTTATCAAGCATAACTATGGTTTATTAAATTTTATACGCAAAATACAGATATAATTGCATCATATTAAGTTGAATTTTAGAACTATTTAAATATTGTCATTTTTTATGGCTACAAACAAAACAGTCTTTTTTTTAATTGGAATATTACTTACTGTTTTAGGTGCTTCGATGTTGGCGCCATATGCTCTTCAGATAGTCTTTAAAGAGGACAGCCATAGCTTTATTTCAGCATCATTTGTAACAATTTTTATTGGCGTTTTATTTATTTTGGCCAATCTTGAGAAAGAGTTCAAGTTAAATTTAAGACAAACGTTTTTATTTTCATCTCTTGCATGGATTATGGTTGCTATATTTGGAAGTTTACCATTCTTATTATCATCGCAAGATTTTAGTTTCAGTGAAGCATTTTTTGAAAGTATGTCGGGTATAACGACAACAGGAGCTACTATTATTTCAGATTTAGACAATAGCCCCAAAAGCATTTTATTATGGAGAGCCATAATGCAATGGCTTGGTGGGATTGGAATTGTTGTAATGGCTATTACAATTTTGCCATTATTAAAAGTAGGAGGCATGCAATTATTTAAAATGGAGGGCCCAGATAGTACTGAAAAAATATTACCTCGTACTATTGAAGTAGCTGCTATTATTATTTCTACTTATATTTTGCTCACTTTTTTATGCGGTTTTTTTTATTGGCATTTTGGTATGACAGTATTTGATAGTGCTAGTCATGCAATGACAACAATTGCAACTGGTGGCTTTTCTACTCACAACGAATCTATAGGCTTTTTTCAAAATTCGAATATTGAAATTATTGCTAGCATATTCATAATTCTAGGAAGTGTACCATTTATTTCTTATTTAAAATTTGCACGAGGTAATAAAAGAATTTTCTTTCAAGATGTTCAAATTAAAGGTTTAATTTACTTATTGGCTGTTTCAATAATTATAATGTTTTTGTACTTATTATTCATTAACAATGAAAGTAGTTTGGTGGACAAAATTAGAATCTCGTCTTTTAATGTAATCTCTATTTTGTCAGGAACTGGATATGTTACTGATGACTTCAGTTTATGGGGAAAATTCTCTCTAATTTTTTTCTTACTTTTAATGTTCATAGGTGGTTGCGCTGGTTCAACAGCTTGTGGAATAAAGATTTTTAGACTTCAAATGTTATTAATTTTTTTAAAGAATCAAATCAAGAAAATTGTTTATCCCAACAGCGTAATAATAACAAAATACAACAATCAGAAAATTTCAGATGATTTCATTAACTCAGTCATAATTTTTATTTTCTCTTTTTTGTTTATATTCCTAATCATTGCTATGTTATTGTCCATTAGTGGATTAGATTTTATTACTTCAATTTCAGGAGCGGCAAGTTCAATTTCAAATGTAGGTCCAGGTTTAGGTGACATTATAGGGCCTGATGGTAATTACAAAGATATTCCTGATATATCTAAATGGATTCTATCAGCTGGAATGTTGCTTGGAAGATTAGAGCTTTTTGCAGTACTAGTTCTATTCTTTCCATCTTTTTGGAGAAATTAAATGTTTGAGTCTAAAAATCAATCATTCAAAATTTTTTTTAGTAAAAATTCTGTAAGAATGTTTTTTTTTGGTTTCTCGTCCGGTCTACCTATTCTTCTTGTATTTTCAACTCTATCAGTTTGGTTGGTTAAAGCAGGAGTAAGCAGAAGTACAATTACTATGTTCAGTTGGGCTGCATTAGCTTATTCATTTAAATTTATTTGGTCTCCTGTAATTGATAATCTAAAACTTCCTTTTAAAGGTTATGGTCATAGAAAAAGTTGGCTTTTGCTATCTCAATTAATGATCTTTTTTAGTCTGATATTTATATCTTTCACAGATCCAGCTAAAGCTTTAGTTCTTACAGCTATTGGTTCAGTTTTAATAGCCTTTTAAAGTGCATCTCAAGACATAATAATAGATGCTTATAGAATTGAGTCAGCTCCACAAAAAATGCAAGGTGCATTGTCCTCAATGTACATTGCTGGTTATAGAGTGGCAATGTTAGTGGCTGGCGCAGGTAGCTTATATATAGCCTCATTTTTAGGAGTAGAGTTCTATGATGTAAATGTTTGGAAAACAGTTTACTTAATTATGGCTTTTTTAATGATAATTGGAATTACAACAACGATTTTCTCACCTGAACCTAATATAAAAAGAAAAAAAACGTTTTTAAGGTATAGTGATCAACTAAGATTTTTGATTTCTTTCATTTTGGCAATTGTAGTATTTATTTTTGTTTACTCTTTTTTAGACAATCCATTTAGTAATAAAGAACCTTTGGAAAAATTTTTATACGCTTTAGTTAGAATTAGCTTATGTTTTATCAGTTCTGGATTAGTGATTTATCTATTAATAAAAATAAGTTTTATAAAAAAAAACTCAGCTACTAATGCTTATGTCAATCCAATTTCAAACTTTATTGAAAGATATGGCAAAACAGCCTTATTAATACTTTTGCTCATAGGTTTGTATAGGATTGCAGATATAGTAATGGGTGTAGTTGCAAATATCTTTTATTTGGATAAAGGATATAATGTAAAAGAAATTGCAACTTATTCAAAATTTTTTGGAGTATTCGCAACTATATTTGGAGGAATAATTGGTGGATATTCTGCTATTAGAATTGGTACTTTGAGGGCTTTATTTTTCGGGGCATTGATCGCTGCTGCTAGTAATTTACTTTTTGCATGGTTAGCTATATCTAGTCCAAATATAAAAATTCTTATTACAGTTATTACAGCAGATAATATTTCTAGTGGTTTTGCCGGTGCTGCTTTTGTAGTATATCTCTCAGCACTAACCTCCATAAGATTTACCGCTACTCAATATGCATTGTTTAGTTCTTTAATGCTTTTGTTGCCAAAAGTTTTAGCTGGTTACTCAGGTGCAATAGTGGATCAAATAGGTTATGCTAATTTTTATGTATTTACCGCTATAATTGGCATTCCTGTATTGTTATTAATTATTTGGATTGCTAGGATCGCTCCTGTAAAAGATTAAAACTTAATAATGAGAAAATTGTTATTAAATAAATATTCAGAAATAAATCTTTATAAAAAAATGAATTCCAAATCTGAAGTTATAACTCAGATGATATATGGAGACTCTTTTTTTTTGAAAAAAAGATCAAAAAATTGGTTAAAAATAAAGATTAAAGAGGATGATTACGTTGGTTTCATCAAAAATAAAAAATACTTTAAATATGAGAAACCTACTCATAAAGTTTCTGAATTATTTGCTAAAATTTATAAAAAACCAAATACACGTCAACCCTGCGGAAAATTAACTTTTGGTTCTAAAATAAAATCTGTTAGAAAATTTAATGGTTTTTTAAATTTTGATAGAAAATGGATAAAAGTTAAAGATGTTAAGCCAATTAAATTTGTAAATAAGAATATTTTTTCTAAAATAAAGATTTTTAAAAATATAAGATATAAATGGGGAGGAAAATCGTTTAAGGGGATAGATTGCTCAGCGTTAGTACAAGTATGTTTTAACTTTAATAATAAATTCTGTCCAAGAGACTCTAGAGATCAGTTAAAATACTTTAAAAAAAATATTAAATTAGAAAAAATTAAAAAAAATGATATTATTTTTTGGAAAGGGCACGTTGCAGTAGCGATTTCAAAGAAAAATTTAATACACGCTTATGGGCCTATGAAAAAAACAGTAATTATGAAAATAAAACATACAATTGATAAAATCAAAAAGACTGCAAATCTAAAAGTGATAAAAGTAAAAAGAATATGAAAAATGAGAAAATATTTTTAAAACGACTTCTCTCACAAATTCCATTTTTAGATAGGTTTGTGAGAAAAATTTATTACAAATTCAATCATAATACTTTTTTTATACCAATAAATTTATATGATGATGTAAATAAAATATTTGATAGTAAAGCATATAGTTTGAATCAAGAAAATCTTGCAAAACAAAGTAAAAGATTTGATTTTTTTCTTATATCTCAAAGAAAATCTGTAAAAGATTACTCGAAAGAAAAATTAAAAAAACTAATAGATTTAATTAAAGAGAACAAATCAGATTTAGCATATGATGGTGATGATTTTTATCATACAGAAATTGTATCTGAAAAAGTTCTTAATCATTATTCAAAAACTTATGAATTAAAAAATTATCCCCATCGTTTTTTTTATATTAAAAATAAATTTAAGATAGAAAATATAGGTTCAAAACATAGATCGTACAATTTTAATGGTACTTTTCGCTTGCCGTCTGGAGGTAGAACTATTGGTGATGGAGGCGATGTTACAAATAGACTTAATTTTATACCAAATTTAAGTGATAAAACATTTTTAGATATTGGCTCAGAGGAAGGTTACGCTGTTTTTAATGCCTTAAGTAAAGGAGCAAAATTTGCAAAAGGATTAAACATTCATGAGTCAACTGAATATGATTTTTTTCCAGAATATTTAAGACCAAATGAGATTACTAGCAGAAATAGAAATGAAATAGAAATAACAAGAAATTTCTTAATTAAAGAGTTTGGATTTGAAAATAAAGAAAATTTTAAATTTGAGTATAGAAATATTTATAACTTGACTGAAGAAAAATTTGATTTTGTTTTTTGTTTTGGAGTTTTATATCACTTAAAAAATCCTTACTTAGCGTTAGAGAATTTATTCAAAATAACAAAAGAAACTCTAATTTTAGAAACACAAGGTATCAAAAATGAAAAATATCTTAATGCAAAAATACATTTAGATGATGGTTTTATAAGACACTCATCTGAAGCTCTTAAATTTTTACTTAAAAAAGTCGGATTTAAAAAAGTAAACATTCTTGTAGATGCTTATGACCCATCAATGAGGATTATGAATATAGTTCTTAAGGCTGAAAAATAGTTGTTATTTTTTTGAATAAGCAAGAGGCAGCTTTAGTCTCCCTCCACTGCCTCCTGATAAGAAATTATTTGATTCGTAGATAATGTTTAAGTCTCTTTTTAGTTGTATGTTAACAACTGTAGATATAAATTACTCAAGTACATCTGCTAATTATGAAAATTTATAATCCTATAAAAAAGTTTACAGGAATGCTTATAAGATTTGATGATATTACTGATCAAATGAATTGGGATCTAATGAACAAATGTGAGGATTTGTTTTTAAAATATAATATTCAACCTTTAATGGGTGTCATTCCTAATAACCAAGATGAAGAATTTAAAAAATACGAAAAGAAAAATAATTTTTGGGAAATAGTTAGAAGTTGGCAAAAAAAAGGTTGGGAAATTTCAATGCATGGATTTAATCACGTTTATGACTCAGAAACTGATAAAAAGGATTTCTTTGGTTATGGTGGAAAATCAGAATTTTTTGGACATAGCTTAGAGACTCAATCAAATAAAATTAAAAACGGTTTATCAATTTTTAAAAATGAAGGAGTAAATGTAAGATCATTTTTTGCCCCTAATCACACATATGATTTAAATACTTTTGAAGCTATTAAACAAAATGGTATTAAAAATATTATTGATGGCTACGGTTTAATACCTTATCAAGAATTTGGCCTAAATTTTATTCCACAATTATTTTATAAAGAAATTATGCTTCCAATTGGAATACAAAGCACTCAAATCCATCTGAATTATATGAATGAAAAAAAATTTGAAAAACTAGAAAAATTTATAGAAAAAAATTATAAAAATATAATAAATTTTAATGAAGTTCTTAAAAAAATTAGAAACAATTTCTTTTCTAGCTTTTCCAGAATTACGCTAGAAAAATCTTTAAAAACTTATAGATTATTTTAAATGTTTATATGATTGGTTCAAAAATTTTAAGTGTTGAATATTATCTTCCGAAAAAAAAAGAGAACAATAAAATATTTAAAAAAAATAATCCAAAGGTAAATATAAATAGAATTAAAGAAAAAACTGGTATTGATAATAGATATATATCTGGAGAAAATGAAACTGTAATAGATATAAGTATAAAAGCAGCTAATAAAATCCTAAAAAAATTTTCAAAAAATAAGATTGATTTTTTAATTTTAGTCACTCAAACTTCTATATATAGAATTCCGACTACAGCCTGTATATTGCAAAATAAATTAAAACTTAAAAAAAATTTAATAGCTTTTGATATAAATTTAGGTTGTTCAGGATTTATTTACGCGCTCAGAGTTGCTTCAAGCCTTATTACGTCTAAACAAGCAAAAAATGGATTAATAATATGTGCAGATACATATACAAAATTTATTAGTAAAAACAATACAGCTTGTAGACCTATTTTTTCAGATGCCGCGTCAGCTATTTTAATATGTAAAAGCAAAAAAAATCAAATAGGGCCTTTTGAACTGGGTGCTGATGGTTCTGGTGCAGATGCATTAGAGTTGCCGACGGGTACAAATGAAATAATAATGAATGGTGCGAAAGTTTTAACTTTTGCAATGGATGTGGTCCCCAAAAATGTGAATGATCTTCTTAAAAAAATTAAAATAAGTAAAAAAAAAATTAAAAAATTTGTTTTTCACCAAGCCAGCAAATATATTTTAGATAATATTAATAGAAGACTTGCTCTAGAGAAAAATCAAGTTTTTGAAAATTATTCAAAAGTCGGTAATACAATTTCTGCTTCGATTCCAATAGCGTTAAGAGATGCTAGCTCCAAAAGAAAAATATCTGCTAACGATAATATCATTGTTGCAGGTTACGGTGTTGGTCTTTCATGGGGATCTGCATTATTAAAATGGAGTAAGTTATTATGATTAAAGAAGATAAAAAAGTTTTTACTCCGAACGCTACTACTAGCTTACTAGTTGAAAGCACTCTCAAAATTCTTAAAAAAAAATCAGATATTTTGGATCTTGGGTGTGGAACTGGTTATGTTGGTTTGACTGTTGCTAAGAGAATAAAATTTAAAAATAATTACCATTTTTCAGATCTTTCAAAAAAAGCTATTAATCTTTGCAGAAAAAATGCACAAAAGAATAATATAAAAATATTTGCTAAAAGCGGAAGTATGTACGAGCCTTGGAAAGGCAAAAAATTTGATTTAATAATTGAGTCTATATCTGCAATAGCAAAAAAGGTAGCTGATATTTCTCCTTGGTATAAAAATGGCATACCTTGCGACTGTGGGGAAGATGGTACTGAACTAGTCAATGAGGTTCTCAAAGTTACTAAGAAGTATTTGAACAAAAACGGTAGATTAATTTTTCCAATAGTTACATTGTCAAATAAAAATAAAATCCTAAAAACTGCAAGAAAAAATTTCAAAACTGTAAAATTACTAATTTCAAAAGATTGGCCGCTTCCTAAAAGTATGTACTCCAAAAAAAAATTGTTAGAAAATTTAAAAAAAAAAGGTCTTATAAGTTATAAGGTAAAATATGGTTTGATTTTATATTCATCTGAGATATACATGGCGTATTGATAACTCATGAAAAAAAAACCATCTAAAGAAGATATTTTAAAAATTATCTCAAAAATTCTAAAAATGAGTCCCCAAAAAATACAGAAAATTGATGATTACTCAAAAATGGAAAATTGGGACTCTCTTGCACAATTAGATATTATCAGTGCAATGGATAAAAGATTGAATGGAAAAATTGGAAAGATTAAAAACATTGCAGAAATAAAAAGTGTTAAAAAAATTCTTTCATTATTAAAGAAAAAATCTTTGATTGTTTAATGCATGTCGGAAAAAAAATTCAACAAACTTGGTTGTCAAAATATAAAATTAAACAAGTTTATTTTAAGGACAAAAACTATCTTAAAACTCTTAAATTCTTAAAAAAACAAAAATACCTTAAATACTCAAAGGTGTATTTTTTATTAAACAGTTTCATAAATAAAAACTACCCTATTTGTAATATTTTAGTTAATGAGAATAAGATTGTTGGATTTGTTGGTACAATTTTTTCAAAAAAAAAATTCAATAACAAAAACTATCTTACCTGTAATATTCATTCTTGGTTGGTAGACAGAGATCACAGGATAGCATCATCATTATTATTTCATCAGATAAATAAAAAAAAATGTTTAATAACCGTTTTAAGTTCTTTACCGAGGCTGCGAAATACTTTTATTAGACTTGGATTTAAAGAATTCATCATGAAATATAAAATAATTTTAGTGAATAAAATTTTTTTTAAGAAAACTGAACTTAAATATGAAATTTTTGATAATTTCGATAAAATAAGAAAAATAATTTCAAAAAAATTAGCAGGTATTGCCCTGAATTATTCGAATAATAAGTATCAAAAGCTGTTATTTATAGATTTCGAAACAAATGAATATTGTTTTATAATTGGGAATTTAGTTTTAAAAAAAAAATATTTTAAAACATTTAATATAATTTTTTGTTCAAATAAAAATTTTTTGAACAAAAATTCAAAACAATTCTTTAGAATTTTAGCAAAAAATTTTAATATTTCATTGTGCGGAGAATATTTCCTTAACAAAAATTATTCAATTTTTAAATATAATGGAAATTTTTCACTTATTAAAAATAAAAAAATTTTCTTAAAGAAAATACCAAATAAATTTATTTTTGATTTACTTTTTTCTGAAACTGAATTTTAAATTAGTTGAGCTAGTATTGTTATCGTGGTATAATTTATTTATGAAAAAGTTTCTAGGAGTCTTACTCTTAGTTTTATTATGGTGCAACGTTGGGTATGCGGACTGGAAACAAGTCGCTGAAGCTATAAAAAGTAAGAATAAAGTATATGTTGATACTAATTCAGTAAAAAAAATTGGTAATAAAGTTATTTTTTTACAACTAAGCTCTTATACAACACCATTAGATTCTGGCCGTATTCTTTGGCTTTCAGATATAGCTAAAACTGAAGCTAATTGCACTAATAAGAAAGTAAGAGAGTTGAGTCTTACTCTTTATGAAAATAGAATGGGTAAAGGTAAAGTTTTAGCGTCAACTGATGACGTAACTGATTGGTATGACCCTAAACCAGGGTCGATACAAATGAGTGCAATAAATTATGCTTGTAAATAATTTATACAAAGTTTTGCAACAGTATTAAAAATGGCGGAGAGAGAGGGATTCGAACCCTCGAAACGGTTTCCCGTTTACACGCTTTCCAAGCGTGCGCCTTCAACCACTCGGCCACCTCTCCTA
>MDTA01134008.1_pt1 | contig 23123 bp, 23 predicted proteins | sample 811151 | NCBI WGS metagenome assembly MDTA01 (sample SAMN05326648, study PRJNA326480) | marine metagenome | isolation source: seawater | place: Indian Ocean: South | collected 2010
GGTAAATTTCATTTTAATTTATTTATAATAAGAAATGACAAATAAAAAAGAAATAACTGCTGGTATTATTATTATTGGTAACGAGGTTTTATCAGGAAGAACTAAAGATATTAACACAAGTACTTTGGCAAAATGGTTAAATTCTCTAGGTATTGATGTCAGAGAGGTTAGAGTTATTCCAGATTTGGAATCTACAATTATTAAAACTGTTAATAATTTAAGAAAAAAATTTAATTATATTTTTACGACAGGTGGCATCGGTCCAACTCATGACGACATAACAGCAGAGTCTATTTCTAAAGCATTTAATTTAGAATATGGTTTTCATAAAGAAGCATATTCTATTTTAGAAAAATATTATAATCCTGGCGAATTTAATGACGGAAGGCAAAAAATGGCAAAAATGCCGATATCAGCAAATTTAATTTTAAATCCGACAAGTGGTGCTCCGGGATTTTATGTTGAAAATGTATTTTGTTTACCTGGAGTGCCATCTATTCTACAGTCTATGATTGGTGGATTAAATAATGTATTAATAGGAGGAGATCCTATATTAAATTTAACTATTAGTTTAAGAACAGTTGAAAGTGAAATAGCAAAATCTATTGCTGAAATTCAATATAAAAATAATGATGTCGAGATTGGTAGCTATCCTTTCTTTAGGGCTGGCAAACTCGGCGTATCAATAGTTCTTCGATCACCAAATAAAAATAAATTAGATGGATGTTATGATACAATACTAAAGTTTGTTAAAACTAAGGGTATTGAAATAGTTGAGGATGTTTAATGCTTTATTTTGCGTATGGAAGTAATTTGAATCATTTTCAAATGAAAAGAAGATGCAAAGATTCTGTTTTTATTAAAAAGTTTGAACTTAAAGGTTATAAATTAAACTTTAGAAGCAAATATAGGGCAGCTGATATTGAGAAGAAAAAAAATTCAATTGTACCTGGTGGATTGTTTGAAATTTCAAGGAGTGATGAGAAAAAATTAGACTTATATGAAGATTTTCCAAATCTATATACAAAAATATATTTCTATTATTATAATAAAAAAGTCATGACTTACATTATGGTCCGTAAAACAGATTTTAGATATCCAACAGAAAGATATCTAAATATTGTTAAACAAGGTTATAAAGATTGTGGTTTAGATAAATCATATTTAACAAAAGCTCTTAAAGCTATTAAATAAATGTATTCTAAATCTAAAACTTTTTCGAAAGGTATAATAGACGTTTTACCCCTTATGATTCCAGTGGTACCGTTTGGTATAATATTTGGTGCAATAGGTATTGAACTTGGTTTTGGACCATATTTAACATATGCAACATCAATTATAATATTTAGTGGTGCTAGCCAAATTGTTATCTTACAACTTATTTCAGCAGGAGCATCAACTCTAGTTGCAATTACATCATCATCATTTATTAGCACAAGACATCTTTTGTATGGTGCAGTTGTAAGTCAACACCTCAGTCATCTTTCAATATATTGGAAAATTGGATTATCTTATGTTCTAACGGATCAAGCTTTCGCAGTATCAAATGAATATTTTAAAAAAAATAATGAAAATAAATTTAAACATTATCACCTTGTTGGATCAGGTTTTACTTTATGGTTTATTTGGCAATTTACAACTATTATAGGAATTGCTCTCGGGTCAATAGTTCCTGATGAGCTTGGATTAACGTTCACAATACCTTTAACTTTTTTAGCTTTATTAGTCAATTTTCTAAGAAATATTGATCATATAATTGTTATTATTTTATCAGGACTTACATCTATTATATTTTTTGATGCTCCATTTAAATCTTACATAATTATATCAAGTATAGTCGCATTATTAGGGGCGTTAATTTTACTAAAATTCAAAAAATGAATATTTGGATCATAATATTTATAGCAGGTTTAATTAATTACTTATCAAGACTAGGTTCAATTTTAATTATCAATCCAAAAAAAATGAGCAATAAAACTAAGCAAGTTTTAACTTATGTTCCATCAGCCGTATTCCCAGCTATAATATTTCCTGCAGTTTTTTTAAATGCAGAAGGTGGCATAAATGAATTAAATAATCCAAAGGTAATTGCAATATCAATAGCTTTTATTACAGGAATAATTACTAAAAACCTAATTTTTACAATTTTGTCAGGTTTGATTTCATTTTGGATTATAATATTTCTTATTTTATAGTATTAAATAAATTAATTTGACTAATTGCATTTTTCAATTGAGTTCTTTTTAACAAACATAACAAAAAATTCTTTTTTATAAAAAATACAATAATCATCTATATAAGTTATATTTTCCAAAAATTTATTTTTTAAGTTCAAAATTATAATATCTGGAAAATTAAAATTATCTAAATTTGTGGATACAAATTTATCCTCTAATCTTTTTAACTCATCATTAGGTATAATTGTTTGCTGAAAATTTATTGGAGAAGTATTTTTTATGAAATCTTTTACATTATTATCAAAATTTTCTGAGTCGTTAAAAGTTTTAATTGGATTTGCCATATACTTGTAAAATAAAAAGTCACTTAAATTATAGTTTATATACCTCCAACTACTTTTTCTATTGGCTATAAATGCTTTAAAATTATCTAAATCTTTACCTAAAAACTTTAACGATTTAATAATATCGTCCTCAATCATATCATCTTTTTTAGGCGTCATAATGAAATATGTTAAATTCAAATATTTTATATTATTCAATACACTCCATACCATAAATCTATCATCAAAGGTCAATATTGAGGTTTTATTTAATTCATAATTTTTTGTTATTAATTTTGAAACTTCATTAAATTCATTTCTTTCCAGTGTAAATTTATCTTCATCATTTGGTAGCTCATTATAAATATTGATCACCATACAACAGCCAAGTGTTAAAATAGCTATAGTATTTAAAATTTTTTTATTAAAGTTTTTTTTAAAGAAAAAATTAATAAATTCATAAATAATTAAAAGAATTAGTAAAAATATAAAAATTATTACTGTATTATTGAAATGATATAAAATTCCACTTTTATTAGTTATCAAAATAAATAATAAAGGTGAAAATAAACTGCCTAAAAAAAACAAATAGAATAAATTTATAATTTTATAATTAAATATCTTTTTATGATTAATGGTAAAAATAAATAGTGAAACCGAAAATAATATGATCAAAAAATCTATTCTTACATATGCCTTTATGTAATGCATAATTAATATTTTCTTTTGATCAAAATTTAGTGTTATTATTCCAAGTCTTTGTGCATAGTCATTTTCAGAAGTATTAATATTTATAACCATAGGAGATATAACTATTAAAAAAGTAACCAAAAAAATAATAATCATTTTCCAATGCCTTAAAAAATTGCTGAACATCAAATTCTTATATCTATATATTACATAAATCATTAATGTTGATATTTGAAAAAAGAAAAAATAATAAAAACTCGATAAGGTAACACCTAAAGTAATTGCTAAAATAAAAAAATTTTTATTTGTAAAAAATTCCTTTTTTTCTAATGAAATTATAAAATATATATAAAAAAAAAGTAATAAAGATGAAATTAATGGTCTAGGAAATCTTAATGAAAATATATCATCTTTTATTATTTTAATATAAGTTAAATCACCAAAAGAGAAGTATGATAATACCAATGGTATTAAAAATATAATTAAAGAATAAACTAATGATATTTCTTTAGAATATAAAAAATTTAAAATTTTAAAAAGTAAATATATGTAAAAAAAAATTGATAGATATTCGATTAAAATAAATGAAATACTTTCGACAAATTTGTAAAAAAAAGCTGGAATAGCTACACTATAAAAGGGTAGCATTACGTTATCCAAATTTTCAATAGAAGGGTTAAATGAATTATTAAACTCAAATATTGCTAAATATTTTACAAGTGGAAAGTAATGAAAGCCATCTGTAATACTTTCGAAAATTACTTTAACGGAGGTTGTTTCTGAATAAAAATAATATGAAAGGATCCATTTAGGTAAAAATAAACATAATGAAATTAATAAAAATAAATATAATTCATTATTGTTTTTCATATATAATTATTGAAAGTTATACATATACTTTTATTAAAAGCATATTAATTAAATATAAAATAGTCTCACTTTAACTATTTGTTTCCAAATACCAATTTATTGTTTTTTTAATACCTTCTTCAAGTGAAACTTTGGGATTGTAATTAATTTTTTTACGAGCTAATTCTATACTTACATTTCTTCGATTGGGCCCAATTGGCTTTTTTGCATCCCAGGTAATTTTACCTTTGTAATTCATTTGCTCTTTAATAATATTAACAACTTCCTTTATTGATGTTTCTTTTCCTGATGCTAAATTGAGGGGTTCACTATCATTATAATTTTCTGCAGCAAGTATAATTCCATTTGCTATGTCATTTATGTAACAAAAATCTCTAGTTGAATCTCCATTGCCCCAAACCATAACTTCTTGTTCATTATTTATCATTGCTTCATGAAATCTTCTGATTAATGCCGCAATTACATGAGACGTATCTTTTTTAAAATTATCTAACGGACCATACAGATTAGTCAAAATAACCATTATTGAATTAAAGTCATATTGCTTTCTATAACTTAAAGAATGTGTATGCATTATTCTTTTAGCAATACCATATGGTGCATTCGTAGTTTCAGGATATCCATTCCATATATTCGTTTCAACAAATGGTATTGGTGAATTTTTAGGATAAACAGAAACTGTTCCAATATTAATTATTTTTTCAACATTTGAAATATACGCATTATGAATAACTTGAAGATTCATAATAGCATTTTCGTAAAAAAATTTGCCAGGATTTTTTTCGTTTACCCCTATACCGCCAACAGTAGCCGCAAGATGGAATACAATATCAGGTTTTTGATCCTTATACATTTTAACGACATCGCTATTATTAACCAAATCGTATTCTTTATGATGAACAATAGATATTTTTCCTGGATTTTTATTTTTCAAAAGTTTAATTAAATGCTTTCCAAGAAAACCGTTACCGCCAGTAACTGTAACATTTTTATTTTTCCAAAAATCAGACATATTCAATTCTACTAGTATTTATAATAAAATATATTATTATTTATGATAAATATTATTTAAAACACATATCATTACAATATAAATTATGAAAATTGGATTTGTTTTACCCTGCTATAATGAATTCGATAATATATTTATTCTTATAAGACAAATAAAAAAAATATTTAAAGATTATTTCATTATAATAATTGATGATTCATCTACCGATGAAATTAAAAAAAAAATTAAAAGCTACAAAAAAATAAAATATTATAAAAGGAAAACAAAATCAGGAAGAGGTTCAGCTGTTTTATTTGGAATGAGTCAAATATTAAAAAATAAGAATGTAGATGTTATAGTTGAAATGGATACTGATTTATCAAGCCATCCCAAGGAATTAAAAAAAAATTTAGAATACTTCAAAAACGAAAAAATAGATCTTTTAGTAATGAGCAGATACATGACCGGTAGTAAAATAATTAATTGGCCATTTAGAAGAAGAGTTTTCTCTTTCCTATCAAATAAACTAGCAAAATTTTTATTAGAGGTAGATGTAAGCGATTATACAATGGGCTATAGGATTTATTCTAGAGATGCAACTAAACATGTTGTAAAAACTTGCGGGAAAATTGGTGATGGATTTATTGTTTTATCTGAAATACTTAATGAGTTAAATATGAACAATTTCAAAATTAAAGATACTAAAACTATTTTTATAAATAGGGTTAAAGGGTCAAGTTCTGTAAATTTTAAGCTAATATACGAATCTTTAATTGGAATATTCAAAATATATCTTAGAAAAATTAATTACAAAAAAAATAGAATATAATGAAAAATTTATTCAAATACTATCTTCAAAAGTCTAGAAATTTTGTTCTAGGAGATTTTAGATCAATTAGGTTAAGTGATTTAATTGTTAACAAAATATTAAAATATAATAAAAGTAAAAACCTAAGAATTTTAGATTATGGAGCAGGTCACCAACCAGTAGTTGTTTATTTTATAGTTAAAAAATTAACAAAAAATTATAAAAAAAAAGTCCAAGTTGATTGTTACGACTATTATTCAAAAGAAGAAATGAAAAAACTCAATAAAAAAAATAAAAACATTAGATTTGCACATATTAATTCTATTTCAAAAAATAAAAAAAAATATGATTTCTGTCTTATTAACGATGTTATACATCATATAGGTATTGAAAACGAAAAGCTAATTATAAAAATTTTAAACAGTCTCATGAGTGTTTCCAAAATAGTTTTAATTAAAGATCATTTTCAAACTGGTTTTTTATCAAATAATACAATCAGGTTAATGGATTTTTTGGGCAATTACTTTAATGACGTCAATACACCAGACAAATATTATACAATTGAAGAATTTCATTCTCTGTTAAAAAAATTAAAAGTCAATGTTATAGAAAAAATTTCTAGTATTAAACTTTATCCTTCTTTTCTACCATATATGTCAAACCCTGACTTTAATTTTGTTTATTTAATAAATAAAAATAGAAAATAATGAAAATTGATTATCGACCAGAAATTGACGGTTTAAGAGCAATTGCCGTAATATCAGTTATAATTTATCATGCCCAAATAACTATATATGGTAACCAGATTTTACCAGGTGGATATATTGGTGTTGATATTTTTTTTGTAATTTCTGGATATCTAATAACATCAATAATTCTTAAAGAGTATAAATTAACAGGCAATTTTTCATTTTCAAATTTTTACCAAAGAAGAGCTAGAAGAATATTACCAGCATTATTTTTTGTTATGTTAGCATCAATTCCTTTGGGTTGGTATTTCTTTTCATTTACAAATTTCGCAAACTTTGCAGAATCGATGTTGTTTTCACTTCTTTTTAGTTCCAATTTATATTTTCATTTCACTGGAATTGAGTACGACTCAGTACCAAGTATTTTTTTGCCTTTATTACATACATGGTCTTTATCAATTGAAGAGCAATATTATATAATTTTTCCTATTACATTATTGCTCATTTATAAATTTTTTAAGAAATACATTTTTCATAGTTTTGTTTTAATTTTAGTCATAAGTCTTGCTCTGGCACATTTCGAGTCTCTTAATAACCCCTCAATATCTTTTTATTTTTTACATACAAGATTATGGGAATTAATGTTTGGATCAATATTGGCATATTTTGAAATTGAAAAGAATTTTAAGTCAAAGAATCTGATTTTAAATTTTTTCCTTACTATCATTGGATTAATTTTAATTATTTATTCAATGTTTTTTTTTAATCATGATACTTTGCATCCTTCAATTTATACATTGGTCCCCGTTATAGGTGTTGGTACGATCATTTTATATTCATATACTGTTGATTCAGTTAAAAAAATATTATCATCTAAACTGTTTGTAGGCATTGGACTGTTATCTTATTCTCTATATTTATGGCATTATCCAATTTTTGCATTTTCGAGAACAGCTCTATATACCCAAGGAAATTTATTTAAACAAATAATAATTGCTTTTGTTATTTTTACTTTATCATTAATAACTTTTAAATATATAGAACAACCATTTAGAAATAAAAAAAATAAATTTAAAAAAGTTTTTTATTATTTATCAATTGCTTTCGTATTGATAATTTTCTTATCAACGCTAATAATATTAAAGGGAGGTTTTAAATATAATATACCAGAGTCCTTAGATATTAATAATTTTGATTATAGATATAAAGAAGTAGAGCTTTATAAAAAGTGTCATAGAAATTTTGATATTAACAACACGTTTTGTACTTTTGGAAATAATAAAAGCAATGTTTATTTAGTGGGTGATAGTCAATTAATCTCAATAATGTTCGATTTGAAAAATAAATTAAATAATAATAACTTTAATCTTACATCTATGACAAAACCTGGACAGGTTCTGCTCTTTAATAATTACCAGAATGAAGAAGATAAAAAATACCAAACCTATAGAATAGAAAAATTAAGTGAGATAAAAAATTCTATTGTTATTATTGGTGGTAAATATTCACTTTATGAAAATGATACACTGATTAACGAAATTGAATTTTATAAAGATTTTTTTAAAAGTTTAGTCAATAATAATAACAAAATAATTTTATTAGGTCCCATCCCTGTAGTAGATAATCCTTATAATGTAAAAAAAATGGGAAGAAATAAATTTAGCGAATTTAAAAAAAATGGATTTACAGATCAATCTATTCCATTAAAGGACTTTTATAATCAGTCTGAAAATACTAATAAATTTATAAAAAATATTTTAATTGAAAGTATTTTTTATCTTGATTTAGAAAAAATATTTTGTGACGATAAATCTTGTTATTCTGTTAAAGATAAAAAAGTTTATTTATCCGATGATGATCATCCGTCAATTTTTGCCGCAAATTTAATTAATAATTTATTATTAGATAAAATTTTAAATATTTATAAACATTAAACTGATATTATTTTATCCAATCTTTGTTTTTTCGAAGGTAATTAGAGGAAAATTTTGCATATATTTTACCGTGTAATTTTTCATTAGTATTAAGTTTTTTTAAATTATCCTCAAATATTTGCCAAAATTTCTTTTGATTTTCTTTATCTTCATTTGTATCCTTCCATTCATTATTTAGTCGTTGATCCATTTCTATAGCAAAATCTTTTATTTCCTCCGATGTATTTTCTACTAATTCAACATCATTATCTAAAAAATCTGTAGAACTTGTACTTAGTGCTACGTTAGATGAAAAGATTTCAGAGATAGTTAATTCTTTTTTACTTAATTTATTTATATGATGCTTAGTTAATAAAAGGTGGTTTTTGTTGTTTGTATATAGACTTAATCCTAATGGCACATGAACACAAGCAATTGGTCTTCTAAAGACTGAAGATACACCATCAATACCAACTCCAGTTGTCAAACAGAAGTGACATTTAGCACTAATATAAATATCCATAAACTCACTTCTTAATTTAGAATTAGAATAATCTATAATTTTAGGATTAGAAGATTTAATAGGTTTTAAAACATTTGTACCCAGCCTAAAGACGTAATAACCTCTACTTGCTAGTTCTTCTGCTGCTAAAATATAGTTATCAATGTCGCCATTTCTATAGCTGTGATAGTCCCATTTTCCAATTTCATAGTTTTCAAGGTATCTGTTCAAATATCCAGAATCTCTTACTACTAATGAAACAAACTTTGAATTTTCTGACAGTCCAAATTGCTTAAGTATAGATTTACCCTTGTTTTCTTCATCTATAGAAAATTCAATATGAGGTTTAAATTTTTCATATAAATTAAAAATATCTCTATCAGAGTTTATAGGACTAGTAATTTCATGTTCATTTTTTATATTGAATAATTTACAATAAATAATTATCATATTGTGCAAGGGTTTTAACAACCAATTAGGAAGTATTATTAATTTCCTTTTCCACATTTTCGCTAAAAATTTGTTACAGACAAATTTTTTAAAATAAAAAATATCTTTATAGATTTTATTCGGTAAATTAATTTTTGCATCCTTTTCACAGCAGTAAAGCTCAGTATCTGCGGAAAAATGACCAATTCTACTTGAATGTAATTCTTTAAATCTAATTAATACCAATGGTTTTATTATTATAATAATTAATGAAATCGGAATTGATATTAAATATGATGGAATAATTAAAAGTAACGAAAAGAATTTAATAAATAAAACTCTAATTCCTCCCTTTTTAATTTGTAAATAATGTTTATTTAAAAATTTATTCAAATTAATTACCAATTTTTCTTAAATTATTATTAGAATTATTCAAAAGGGACCTTTAAAACTTGGGTCTGGTACATCAATTGGTAGTTTTTTACTCTCTTTATCAATTTCTATCATAATTGATTTGTAATTTTTTTTGATAATTGGAAAAAGTTTTGATAATTCATTTATAATTTTTCTTTTGTCTGGATAATGATTTTTTAAATAGCCTCTAGAACTTGGTGTAGGATAATCAGGCATTCCTATTCTAATAGGAGGTTTTTTTAAGTAATTAAAGCAGCTTGATGTAATCTCAGAAACTATTTCTGATCCAATTCCAAGTATTTTACTTCCTAAATCTACAGTAATTAATTTACCAGTTTTTTTTACAGATGTCTTAATTTTTCCAAGCTCTAAAGGTCTACAAACTCTTAAATCAAATAAATCAATATTAATTTTATATTTTTTAAGTATTTTGGCGACAAAGAGACATTCAATTACATTTAATGAATTAGCAACAATTGTTACATCTTTTCCATTTTTGATTTTTATTGGTTCTTTAATTTGCGATTTATAATATTTATTTGGAACATGACCTTTAATATAGTGGCACCATCTATGTTCTATAACTACAACTGGGTTATTATCCTCTATAGCAGAAATAATCATTCCTTTTGCGTCTGCAGGGAACGTAGGTGTTATCACTTTTAAACCTGGTATCATTGAGAATAAATTTTCTAAACTTTGAGAATGCTCAGGTCCTTGACCCCAGCCACGACCAACAATTAATCTTATTACAATTGGAACTGAGTGCTGACCCATACTTGTATAATGTGATTTTGCAGCATTATTTATAATTTGTTCCAAGGCAAGTAATGCAAACTCCACCCTATGTAAGCTAATGATTGGTCTTTTCCCTAAAAATGATGCACCTATAGCAACTCCAGTCATTGCATTTTCTGATAAAGGCATTTCAATAATTCTTTTTTTGTTAAATATTTTTTCTAAATTTTTTGTCGTTCCATATACAGAGGAGGGGTCACTGACTCCCTCTGCTTGGAATATTACATTTCTATCTTTTTTTGCTGCTTCTATTAATCCTTCCCTTATAGCTTCAGAGCCTGGAATAATCCTTTGTTTAGTTTTATTTTTTTTTTTAGGCATACACGTATTTACTAATTAAGCTAGGATTTGGTAATTTTGATTTTTCCGCATATTTAAAAGCTATACTTATTTTCTTCGTTAACGATTTAGAAAGATTATCAAAATTTTTTTCATTAAATTTATATTTTCTAATTAATTCCTTTTTAAATACCAATATAGGATCCTTTTTTTTCCAATGTTTAAATTCTTTTTCCGTTCTATAGCCTATATTATTATCGTAATTTGGACCGCAATGCTCTCTATGACGATAAGTATTTAATGTGAGTAAAAATGGACCTTTATTTTTTTTGCATTCTTTTAAAAGTTTTAAAGTTATCTCATTTACTTTAGATACATTGTTTCCATCACACGTAATAGATTTTACCGCATGTGCCTCTCCAAGTTTATTAAAAGATCTCAACGGTTGTCTTTCGTTTAGATGAGTATAAACAGAATACAAATTATTCTCACATACATATATAATTGGTAATTTATTTATTGATGCAAAGTTTAAACTTTCATGAAAAATTCCCTCTTCTACTGAGCCGTCCCCTAAAAAAGAAATAGTAACTTCTTTAGTATTATTAATTTTAGAATTTAAAGCTGAGCCTGTAGCAAGTGCTATACTGCTTGATACTAAAGGAACACTTGCAGTAACACCCGCAGACTTATCAAAAAGATGCATAGAACCACCTCTACCACCACAGCAGCCAGATAGTTTTCCATATATTTCAGCTAACATTTTTTTTAGATCACCATTTTTTGCAAGATAGTGACTATGAGATCTGTGAGTACTGAAAATCCTATCTTTTTTTGACAATGCATTACATACACCCACAGCCGCTGCTTCTTGTCCAATCGATAAGTGTACAGGACATCTCATTTTTTGTTCTTTATATTTTTCTGCAATCATTTCTTCGACTAATCGGATGAAAAGCATTTTCTTATATAGTTGAAATTGATCTTTTTTATTCATAATTTTTAAACTTTAGTCCAGAACCAGTCTCCACTATACTTAGCTTGTTTGAAAATTTCAAACCATTCCTTTGGATAACCATGTGTTTCAGCCGTTAAAACCCATTCTAGAAACATTTTTTTTTCTTTTTCATTTTCGTAACAGTCAACCTGTACAAAACTTTTTCCTTTACTAACTCTTTCAATCTCTTTTAGAGCTTTAATACAATCTCTTTTTTTAAGGTTATGAATACAATTAAACGATAATACTAGATCGAAGCATTTATCAGGAAAATTTATTTTTTTTGCATTTCCTTTAAACAGTCTTGGAAAAATCTCCTTTTTAGAATTTTTTATAGCATAATCCGATATATCAATACCATAAGCATCTATACCGATATCAACCAAATCTTTTACTAAAAAACCTTTACCACATCCAATATCTAAAACTTTACTATTTTTTTTTAGTTTATAGTGATGAACAATTCTTTTAGCCACAGGTTTCCATCGACCATCATATTTATAACCGCCATAACCAAATTCTCTTTTTCCATCAAAATATTCTTTTCCAAACTTTTTTGAAATTTTAATGTGTTCCTTGGTCTTTTTTTTTGATCTTATAATGAAATTTCTTTTTATTTTAGGAATAGAATTTAATAAGTTTATTTTAGCCATTTAATTTATAAAATGATTTTATTTTATTAACCATAAATTTAAGCTGTTTTTTTGATAAATATTGATGTACAGGCAAAGTTAACAGTTTTAGTGCTTGTCTTTCTGAAACTGGAAAACTCCCTTTTTTATACCTAAGATCCCTAGCAGCTTTTTGGAGATGTAAAGGTTTAGGGTAATGAATTTTTACTTCTATTCCTGATTTTAATAAATATTTCATTAGTTTATCTCTTTTTTTAAATAAACCCATATAAAGTGCAAAGGCCTCCAAGTTATTTTTGTTCCTTGGTGGGAGAACAATATTAGGAAAAAGTTCTTTTAATTCTTTATCCAAATATTTTGCATTAGTATTTCTTTTTTTAATTGTTTTTTTTACTTTTTTAAGTTGGTGAGATGCAACAATTGCTTGCAAAGGTTGTAATCTTTTATTTTCACCCCAAATCTCAATGTTATCTCGATTTATCATTCCATGATTACGAAATTTTTTAATCCAGCTGGCCAATCTATCATTATTAGTTACAACCATTCCACCATCACCCATGACATTTAAGGTTTTTAAAGGGTGCATACTAAAAGCATTGACTATTCCAAAAGTCCCAGGTTTTTTGTTATTAAGCAGAGCTCCAATTCCCATACATGCATCCTCAATAACAAATAATTTATTTTTTTTTGCTATTTTATTAATTTTAATCATATCTGGCGAAGCACCACCCCAATGGACAGGCATTATAGCTTTAGTCTTGTGTGTTATGGCTTTCTGAATTGAATTAATATCAATTTGATATCTGTTATCACAATCTACAAATACAGGTGTGGCTCCACAAGATACAATGGCTCCAACAGAAGCGTAAAATGTATTACTTACAGTTATTACTTCATCTCCTTTAGAAATTCCTAATCCCTTTAAACATAAAATTAGTGCATCAGTCCCATTATTTGTTGAAATACAATGTTTAATACCAATATATTTTGCAAATTGTTTTTCAAATTTTTCAATGTATGGACCTAGTGTAAACTGAGTAGACTTAATTAATTTTCTCCATTTATTAAAAATCAAATTTGGATTTTGAAATTCATAGGGTAAATAATTGTAAGGTACTTTCATAATTTATTTTTTATAAAAATCGTTAATTTTTTTGCATACAAATTTTATTTCTTTTTCTTTTAAATGTTGATGAAAAGGAAAAGATAATACTTGTTTAGTAAATTTTTCAGCATTTGGAAAATCTCCTTTTTTATAACCTAAAAATTTTGTTGCCTTATGTAAATGCAATGGAGTTCCGTAATAGATCAAAGATTGAATATCATACTTTTTTAAATACTTTTGTAATTGATCTCTATTTTCACATAATGTTATAAACATTACATACGAATTATTTTGAAATTGTTCATCATCAATAATCCTTACTTTATCTGTTTCAATATATTTTCTGTATAAATCTATATTTTTTTGACGTCTACTGATTATACTTTTTAATCTTTTTAATCTAAAACTTAATATTTCTGCATGAAGTGAGTCTAGTCTTGAGTTTACACCAATTATTTCTACATTATCTCTACCTTTTAGACCATGATTTCTATAAAGTTTAATTTTATCGTGAATTCTTTTGTTATCAGTAATTATAAATCCTCCATCACCAACTGAATTTAAATTTTTTAAAGGATGAGTAGAAAAAGCTGAAACTTTACCAAATGTTCCAGCATGTTTTTTCATATAGTATGAGCCCATTGCTTGTGCTGCGTCTTCCAAAACATCTATATTTGCCTTTTTTGCAATACTTAATATTTTTTTCATATTGCATACTCTACCAGTCCAATGAACTGGCATTATTGCTTTAGTCTTTTTTGTTATCTTTTGTCTAATTAAATCAGGGTTTATGTTTAGATCGTTATCTACATCAACAAAAATAGGTTTTGCTCCTAAGTGTATTATTGAGCTTGCTGATGCTATAAATGATATAGGTGAAGTAATTATTTCATCACCTTTTTTTATTCCCATAGCCCAAAGAGACATCATTAGACCATCGGTGCCTGAATTTACGCCTATACAGTATTTTGATCCAGTATAATTACAAATTAATTTTTCAAAATTTTCTACTTCTTTAGTTAAAACAAAACTACCTTTGCTTAATACAGTTTTAATACATTTTAATATTTCACTTTTTTCTTCTATATATCTTTTCTTTAAATCAATAAATTCAACTTTCATTTTACTTCAGTTTCTTTGCATAATTGATTAGGTTGTTTTCTAAATTTTGCATATTTATACCTTTAAAATATTTATTCAATAATTTCGTATTAAAAGGTCTATATCCATTATGTGGCATTGGACCAATTCTTTTTATACTATCTATTTTTGAATTACTCTTACATATCTTGATAATTAATTTAGCTAAATATTTAAAAGAATAAACTTTTCCAGTCACAGCATTAATTGATCCAATGGATCTAAAATGGATGCATTTTATTATAATATCTATAAGATCATCTATAAATATATGGTCACGCCTCTCTTCACCGTTGCCAAATAGATAAATAGTTTGATTTTTAAGTGCTAAATTTATGAATTTATTAGGTCCATAACCGTTATGTGTATCTTCAATGCCGTATATTAAAGTAGGTCTGACATTGCAAAGTATATTTTTAAATTTAGATGAAAGAATAAGTTCTCTAGTTAAATGCATTATCCCATGAAAATTATCTGGAGTTTTAACTGATTTTTCATCAATTTTGCCTTTTGAGTCACTATATACTGCATCGGAACTAATATTTATCAATTGATTAATATTTCTTTTTTTAAGTACTTCACAAACATTATTACAAATCTCAATATTATTAATTAACATTTGAACATTTTTTGCAGGGGCTTCAGCTGCACAAAATATTATTGTGTCATTGTTTTTTATAATTCTTTCTAAAATTTTTATCGATTTTTTTTTTTTAAAATCTATTTTAGACCTTCCGATTGTTATAAATTTAATTGATAATTCATTAAGTTTCTTTTGTAAATTTTTTGAAATTATTCCACTGCTTCCTAAAATTACAATTCTTTTAGGTTTAGTTTTTTTTTTTAAACTAAATTTAAAAATATTATTTTTATTCAATTTATTTACCTATTGTAAAATATTTAATAGTACTTAAACTAGCAATACTATGATTAATAATTCTGTATGGATCAATTAAAATAATTTTTTTCTTATTATTTTTTAAAATATTATTAACCTTAGAAAATTCTGCCCACGGTGTCATTAAAATTATAACATTAGAAATTTTAATTATTTTGTCTAAATTATTGTACTGAGTTATATTCTTGGATTTTACATTTAACTTAGCTTTTGGGTCATATATTATTATTTTATTTTTTTTTAATTTATTTAAAAGATCCAAAGATGGTGAATTTTTTGTTGAATTTGTATTCTCTTTATAAGACAAACCCAATATCCCTAAAATTTTATTTTTGTCTGAAATTATCTTCTCTTTTTTTAAAACTTTATAAGCCCACGTTCTCATCTCTGAAGAGTTATCTTTTATTGATTTAATTATCCCAGAATTATTTGAATATTTTTTTAATATCTTTTCAATCGTATAGATATCTCTTTCAATATTACCACCTGAAATACCAAGACCAGGTTTAATATAGGCATTGTTTCCAATCCTTTTGTCTAATCTTAAAGCGGGCATAATCTCATACCAATCAGCGCCTAGATGTGTACAAATATTTGCTAATGTATTCGCGGTAGTAATTGAAGATGCTAATAATATATTAATTGATATTTTTGTGAGTTCTGCACTCTCATATTTCATTTTAATAATAGGGCACTTATAGCTTTTTAAAAAATTAAGATAAACTTTATCAACTTTTTTATCGAACTTATTACACCCTATAATTATTCTTTCAGGTTTTAATGCTCTTTGTAAAGATTTTCCAAATACAAGAGTTTCTACTTGGTAATACAATTTATTATGATTAAATTTTATTTTTCTAGTGAAACCAGGATTTACCTGAGAAAGTATTACTATAACAGAATTTTTATTTACAAATTTTAAGGTCAAGCCAATTAGTTTTTTTAAATAAGTTGTATCACTTCTGCCTGTACTGTTAGTTTTAACATCTGGACAAATATAAATTATTTTAAATTTTTTAAGTTTCTTAAAATTTGAGGAAAAAGAAATTTTCTTACTATATTTTTTTATTGTTTCTTTTAGATTAATTTCATCATACGTTATTTGAAAATCATTTAATTGATCAATATAATTTTTTTTAATATCAAGACCTAATACATTGTAACCTTTTTTAGCTGCAGCTGCCAAATGGTTTAATCCTAAATGAGTTAAACCAACGAAAGCTATTTTAGATTTAGTTGACATATATCTAATTTTTAATTTTTGAAAAACAATTATTTAAAACAATTTCACTATCTAAACTAATATTTTTCTTTGATTTAATTAATTTCTTAAAAAATAAATATTCAGCTTTCCAAGTTGGATCACCTTTTTTATATACAATAGTCTTTTCAGATGGATAACCAGATGGGTATTTCCTTTTTCTTTGTGTAAATATACTGTCGCTCCATTTACATAAAGAATTCATATGTAATGAACCTTTTGAACCGATTATATCACAATTAAAAGAATTTTTCCACATGCATAAAGTCATTTCCAAATTAATTGTGATTTTATCTATTCTGAAAATAATGTTTGCGTAATCTGGAGATGAATTTTCAAACCTACTTATTTCTGATACTTTAATATTTTTAATTCTTTTTCCAAACCAAAAAAAACATAAATTGAATAAATGTGAACCTATATCAGTTATTACTCCTTTACCTTTATCTCTCCATTTGCTTCTTTTTACTAACAATGATGTACCATTTCCGTAAAACATTCTGCATTTATAAATTTTACCTAACTTTTTGCTTTTCATTATTTTTTTTATGTTAAGCAGCCCAGGTTCAAATCTATGGTTGTAGGCAATGTAGCAAATAACTTTATTTTTTTTAGATAATTTATCAAGTTTATTTAAAATTTTTGTATTTTTTACTAAAAATGGTTTTTCAATTAAACAATGTTTTTTATTTTTAATACAATATTCAACAATTTTCAGCTTTTCTGAATCTGGAACACAAATAAAAACTGTATCATAAATATCAAGTGGAACTTTATAGATAGAGTCATAATCAGATTTTTTGTACTTATCTACAGAACAAATAAATTCTTTACCAAGAATTTCTTTTCTTTTCTTTCCTTGTATTCCCATGCCAACTATTAAAGCTTTCATGTCTTATCTAAAATTTTGTAATTTATAGACTCCTCTATTTGAACAATTTTTTCTATTATTTTTTGAGGTTTGATTTCTATGTTACCTTCAACTTCACACTCACAAGCTGCAGCTATTGAACCTAAAATACTTGATAATACAAGAGACTTAGACTCAAGCATGCATAATGTTGCATAAGATAACATTGCATCCCCAGCGCCTACTGCATCTTGAACTTTATTAGTAAAACTTGGGACTGCAAACGAAAAATCTTTATTTTTTGGATATCTTGAAACACTAAAAATGCCTCTTTCACCAAGTTTAAGTATCAAATTTTTAAACTTAGTTTTGGTGAATAATTGTCTTGTCAATTCACTTATACTTGAATCTTGCTCTGATAATGAAAATCGAGCTTCTTTTTCGTTAGGTGTAATAAGATCAAATTGCTTAAATTGTGTTATATTTCCCCACCTTGTTGCTACTTGACTATCAGCAACTTTAAAAATACCTTTTTTAATTGAAGATGTTAAATCCTCAATACTGGTATTATTAAAGATACCATGTCTAAAATCACAAAATATTACTGCATCACATTTAGTTTTCTTTATAAAATATTTAATTTTATTTAAAATTATTTCCGAAATTGGATGATTATCAAGTGTATCAATTTTTATTAAATTATAATTATGAGATCTAATTGTATTTTTATTTGTTGTCGGTCTAGTTTTATCTATTACTGCGTTTATTTTTATTTTTGCTTTTTTCATTTCTTTTATAACAAACCTCTTAAGTTGATCATCACCTAACACTGTTGATAAAGTTACATCTGCGCCAGCGCTTTTAAGATGTTTTGCTATAATTGCTGCGCCACCTGTATAATCAATTTTATCTTGATAAAGGACACTTGGGGTAGGGGTCTTTAGATAACCTCCTATCAATCTAGTCGTTGTATAAGTATCAACTATAGTATCACCGACAACATGAACTTTAAATTTCTTTAATTTTGTCAAGGTTTTCTTTAAGCTATTGAATGTAATTTTATTTTTTCTCATTAAGTCTATTAGCTTATCATTATCAATCTTTGGTTCAGATAATTTTAGAAGTTTAGTTGATGAATAAACTATATCACCAGGGGTAAAAATCATTTCACCACCATATGACTCTACAACTTTAGACTCTTCCTTTGTAGCCAAAGGTAATCCAGCAGATGTATATTCAAAGCCTTTTGCAAAATAATCTGGTTTAAGTTTAATTAAATTTTTTAAAGGTTTTTCGTTAAAATCTATAGTAACATAATCAACCATTTGAAAAGCTGCCAGACTCAATGCCCTTAAACTCTCTGGTACATAGGGTCTATAAATCCCTTTTTTTATATATTTATCTGCTGTGATACTTACTACTAATATGTCCGCTTTAGATTTAGCATATGTTAAATGTCTTATATGGCCAGGATGGACAACATCGAAATTTCCATGACATAAAACAACTTTTTTTTTTCTAGGAAACTTTCCAATTATTTTTTTTAACTTAAAGATATCAATTATTTTTTTTGAATATTGGTTTTTTACTTGTTTTTTCATATTTACTTATTTTTCATGTATTTAAACCAAGTCTTTGTGGCAATCTTAATAGTTTTAGGAGTCCAAAGTGGAGCATCGTTCCAATTTTTGATCTCATCAAGCATTTTTTTTACACCTTTTTCAAAGCTTATTGTGGGTTTCCATTTTAAATCTTTTCTGATTTTATTAATATTTGCCCATGTTCTCTTTGGTTCACCAGGCCTTTCTGGTATATAGATTTTTTTTCCTCCGATTAAATTTGCTAGCTTATTTATACTTTGAGGACTATCACTTCCTAAATTATAAATATTTCCAACTTTTTTTGTTTTGGCTGCAGCATAAAAGGCCTTTACTACATCTGTAACGTATACAAAGTCTCTAGATTGTTTACCATTACCCACTACTGTCAGTGGCATGTTCTTAATCTTCTGTTTAAAAAAAACTCCAAATACAGCTCCATAGGCCCCTGTGGTTCTAACTCTTGTACCATATGCATTAAAGATACGTATCGAATTTACTGGTAATCCATAAACTTTATACCAGTGAAATAATGATTGTTCACCGATATATTTGCTCAATGCATAGGGATATCTTGGATCAATTTTTGCATTTTCAGAAATTCTAGAAGAATTTAAACCATAACATGATGAAGACGCAGAATAAATTACCTTATTAACTTTATTATATCTAGCTGCCTCTAATACTTTAATAGTACCATGTATATTAGTTTTTAAATATTCTTCAGGATTTTCGATTGATGGAACAATATCACCAATACCAGCAAAGTGAAAAATATATTGAGCGTTTTTAAAAAATTTATGATTTTTTTTTAAAGAGCATATATCTTTTTTTTCAAAGTTAAGTCTCAAATTTTTTTTGTGGTGCGCTAGGTTTTTTTTATGTCCACCAGACAAATTATCAATTACATTTACTGTATATTTTTTGGATAGGAGAAGGTCCACCATATGACTCCCTATAAAACCTGCACCACCTGTGACAACTGCAATTTTATTTTTCATTTTGCTTGAATATTTTTTAATCTCTTAACATTAAAATATTTATCATCATCAAAACTATTTATAAATGTTCCTTTTTTAAATTCATTGCACAATTCTCTTACCGCATCTTCTATAGAATATTTAGGTTTAAATCCTAAAATATTTTCTACTTTGTCTGAACATATGTGATAAGATCTATTATCATTTGACTCTGTAAAAGCTAACTCAATGTTTGGTTTTTCTTTAAATTCTTCACTTACAACTTTTTTTACAATATTTGCAATTTCAGCTATTGATAAATTTTGATAACCAACATTAAATTGTTGATTTTTAATTTTTTCAGTAGGCGAATTAATTGCTAATTTTACAAAATCACAATAGTCTTGTATGTGTAAATTTGGGCGTAGTTGTTTACCACCAAAAATAGTAATTTTATTTTTGACAATTGCATGATTGGTTAAAATATTAACTGACAAATCTAGTCTTTGTCTTGGCGCATACCCACAAACAGTTGCAGGTCTAAATATAAGTCCTTCAAAATTATCATCAGTATGTTTCAGCAATAGTGGTTCACACATACCTTTGTATTTATTATATAATGTTAAAGGAACAAATGGATGATCTTCAGTAACATCTTTTTTATCAGATATGCCATAGACTGAGCTTGTCGATGCGTATATAAATCTTTTAATACCTGATTGTTTAGCGGCAACAACCATTGGCTCAAAACAATTTAAATTAACTTCAGTTGAAAATTTTTCATCTAATTCGAAACTTGCATCATTAGATAGACATGCCAAATGTAAAAAAACGTCGTGATTGATGCATGAATTTTTTAATTTGGCTGTATCTCTTATATCACCTTTAATAACAGTTAATTGCTTATTTTCTTTTGGCAAAAATTCATCACCGAAATATAAAGTGTCAAATATAGTTACTTTATACCCATCGTTAAGTAATTGAGGCACTAATCTACTGCCACAATATCCTGCGCCTCCAGTTATAAATATAGATTTGAAATTCATTTTGTTCAATTGTTGAACATTATAGTTTTAAAATCGATTAATCAACATTAATTTTAAAACCTGCTTTTGTAGCATCTGATAAAAAGGTTTTAACTGTATCTAAAGAAAGTTCATCAAGATTTTTTTCGATCATGGGTACCTTTTTTAAAATTTCATGAGGAACTGTAATAATATGGCAATTAATTTTTTGAGCCTGAAATAAATTTAATAGTTCACGTGTGCTTGCCCATAATATTTCAATATTAGATTTTGATTTACAAATTTCTATAGCTTCTATCATTGTTTTTTCAGGATCTATTCCTGTATCAGCAATTCTTCCTGCAAAAATTGAAATTATTAGATTTGTATGATTATTTGAAATTTTAAATATCTCTTTAACCTGATCAACAGTTAATATAGCAGTAACATTACACTTTATTTTCTCATCTAAAAGTTTTTTAACAAGATTAAATGTTTTTTCTCCTTTAGAGTTTGTAATTGGTATTTTTACGTAAACATTTTCACCCCATGAAGCAATTTTTTTGGCTTGTTTATACATTTCTTCTATATCGTCAGAAAAAATTTCAAAAGATATAGGTTTTTTTGATATAATTTTTAAAACATCTTTTGAAAATCTTTCATAATCCTCTACACCAGCTTTTTTCATTAAACTTGGATTAGTCGTGAAACCGCTAATAAAAGGATTTAAATTTAGTTCTTTTATATTCTCTAAGTCAGCGCCATCAGCAAAAATTTTAATTTTATCTAAATTTTTCATTTAATTTGTTTTTAAAATATATCTTACCGCTTCATTAAGTGATTTAACTGTTTTGTCTTGTTGAATTGGTTTAGGTTCAGAATAATTTCTATTTATAAAAATTGTTTTACATCCAGCCTTGACTCCAGTTTTTATATCTGACAATCTATCTCCAATCATGTAGCTTTTATTAAGTTGTATTTTTAAACCTTTAATAGCTTTTTTTATCATTCCTATTTTAGGCTTTCTACAATTACATTTTTCATTTTTGTTGTGTGGACAATATAAAATTTTATCAACTTTTAATTTATTTTTAATTAATTTATGCATGCTATTTAGATCCTTTTTTTTTAATAGCTTTTTACTTATATCTGGTTGGTTAGTAATAACAAAGATTTTATAACCTCTATTTTTAAGTTTTTTTAAATCATTTTTAGCTTTTGGGTATATTTTAAAATCTTTAATATTTTTAGGTGCAAAACCCTTACCATTTTTAATTATAGGTTTGTTAATTACACCGTCTCTATCTAAAAAGATTGCTTTGTTCAAAATCTACCATTTAGTTTTATTTTTTTGAAGTAACGGATGTGAAACTAAGCAATGCCAAACAACAGCTTGGAATGCTTCAGAAAATGGCGTTATCATTCGTTTGTCTACCTCTGGAATCACAAAAACTTTATTACTTGATTTTTTTGCATAACCATCAGATTTCCCAATTACACCTAAAATTTTTGAACCTTTTTTTTTTGCATAATCAATTGCCATAATTAAGTTGACACTAACTTTTTTTTTCTTATTTCCTCCTCCAACTGAAAATATAAATAATGCGTCATTTTTATTTAGGTTGCTAACTTTGAGCCAATTTGCAAATGAAGAGTTCCAACCTTCATCATTAATTCTAGCCGTAAGCTCTGAAACATTATCCGTAGGTGTGTAAGCTTCTATATTACATAACTTTCTAAAATCGTTAACCGCATGTGATGAATTGCCCGCACTTCCTCCAACACCTAGAAAAAAA
>MDTA01099573.1_pt1 | contig 23104 bp, 21 predicted proteins | sample 811151 | NCBI WGS metagenome assembly MDTA01 (sample SAMN05326648, study PRJNA326480) | marine metagenome | isolation source: seawater | place: Indian Ocean: South | collected 2010
ATAACTTCTTCTTCAGATATAGAGGTGGGACTGTATTCATCGATTGGTCCAGCTAATAAGAACTTTATTTGATCATTATATTTCGTGAGATATAAATTAGCTGCCTCACAAAATTCCTTTACACCCTTGTCCTCAAGTATCCTACAAGCCATCAGGACGGTATCTTTGTTTCTATCAAAAGAGGGTCTAAATTTGTTTAAATCTACTCCTGAACCTGAAATAACTGAAATAGATTCCTCGTTACATACCTTTTTACTCAGCATAGTATTTTTATCATTTTCATTCTGACAAATGATCAGTGAAGATCGAGGCTTAAAGATGATCCTGTAGATAATGAAAACTATCTTAAATCGAAATCTTTGGTAAAAACTCGTGTAATTGATAACTGGTCCTATTCCCGACACTGCCCCTATAAAGGGAGTATTTGTTAATCTTGCAACTAATCCCAAAAAGATTATTGGTTTTATGGTTACAGCATGTACAAGGTCAGGCTTTTCTTTGACTATTAATAAAAGAACCTTGATTAACTCATAAAGTGATTTAAAGATGCCTTTAGAGGTTCTAGAGATTGGACTTTGCAGCACCTGAAAATCATTTTTATCTTTATCAAAACTCTTATTTGATATGTCGGCATATACACTCATATTAATCTCATATGAACTTGCTTTTCTAGCTATAGGCAATCTGTGTGAGTAAAAAAACCAATCAACATTAACGAACATAAAAACTTTTTTAAAAGTATTCACTTTAGTCACTTAAAATTATTGATTGATGTTTTGGTACTCCAAAGTTTAGAAATAACCTCCAATTTGACTGCCTCGAAAGATTTTGTAGAGTCTATAGAAAAGTAACTTTTTCCTAAAAATTTAACTCCTTCATTTTCAGAAAATCTTATTCTTAACTCTGCCTCAGTCTCTTTACCAAACTTAGTTCGCTTTGCATTTCTCTCCAATGCAACTTCAAGGGGAACAGATAAATGGAATAATTTATCGACTGACTCCATAGTGTTATAAAAACGATTTTCATTTTTATAGAGGAACTGGTACAAACGATTTTTTGTCTTATCAAATGGAATTCTTGGAGAATCCATTTTGCCTAAAGTCAATCCAGGATATCGATCGCAAATAACTAAATATCCTTTCCTGCTTAAATTACGAGCTTTTAAAGTTTCTTTTTTTCGATCATATGCTATACAAAAAGCCCTAAGGGCAAGGAGGATTGACATATTGCTTGTATCAGTTTTCTTTGCTCTAATCTTATCAATTCTTGATCTCCTAACTGTACTTAAGCACTTTACGAACAAATTAGGTAAAAATGTTAAAAAATTAGAAGAAGGTCTTCCTAAGTGAAGAACCTTTACTGAAAAGTCTCTTGAGAGAAGAAGCTTGAGCTCATTCACTAATGAGGATTTACCGGATCCATCAATTCCACAAATTGCAATTACAAATCCTGGATCAAATAACTTTTTTCTTTTAATAAAAAGTTTGTTAAAGAATCTCATATTTAAATTCATAACTTGGAAAAGGATATGACCCATGAAACTTCTTCTTCTGAATTCCCGCAAAACTTTCTTAATATACAAAGAATACAGAACCTTGCGAAAAAAAGAGTTAGACTCAAATCTAATTTTCATTTCGTTCGACATTTCTTCGGTTATATTTAAATGATATATGCCCTCAGGTATGCTGTTTCCTTGAATTACGTCCCATTCTTTCAAATATTTATTTTTTTCCCTGAGATATTGCAAAATCCCGAGCATAGAGCCAATCTTAATAAAATATCTTATCAAGAAGATGTTCTGTTTCGCTTTTGCAGTAAGAGAAGGCAAAAGTGTATTATTTATAGTTTTCTCAAAAATGTATTTTTCCAATGGCAAAATATAATTTTTTGAAATATGTTCGCCTGTTACAATTTTGTAATATAGATGAAGATGAACAAATTTTTTTGATTTAGAATCAAAACCATAATAGTGCTCTAAAAATTGATGACTTGCTTGATAAGAGTTTAGCTTTCTGAAACTTATTTGCTCAGCAACCATTTCAAATTTATCTTTGAATTCCAAGGGTATAAAAAGGTCTAAATCTCCATCACCTTCTAAATTTTTTTCTAATTCACCGTATCCTTTCCAATGACAAAAAGGAATACCTTTAGAATGTAAATCTTTAAAAAGATCTTCCAGTATTTCAATCATTTCTAAAAATGAGAAAGTTTTTGCTCATGAGGGCATATTTATTTATGAGTAGGGATTCTATATCGTTGTTTCTGCTCACAAAAGAATCCAACCCTAAATACTTAAGACGTTTATGACCTCTAGATAGAAGTCTTTCTTTAATTATGGAAGTTCCTGGGCTAGCCAAAAAAATTACTTCTACATCCTTTAATTCTGAAATAAACATTCTTAAAACATCTTTGGTTTTTGTATTCTGAAAAAGAAAAGGAAGATGAGAAATACCCTCATCAACTATCATGATATGCTTAAAACTTCGATAATTTTTTTTTAAATCCACAAAGATTCCAAATTTGGAGACTGCGTTTCTAAAAATGTTCAATTTGAATGCAAATGAACCTTGTTCTTTTAAGGACCAAACCAACAAGTGGCTTATTTTTGAACGGAGATAAATTGCTCCTCTTATAAAATTCATAAGCTTTAAAACCATTCTTTGCTTATAAATCTGAGGTTTAATTCCATCAAAAGTATAAGAGTTTAGAAATGTAGTTTTACCACTGCAGGGTTGCCCTGTTATCTCTATAAAATTCATTTCAGTAAAATGAAAAGCAGTTATCTATAAAGATTTGTAAATCTTCTTATAAGTGCCCAACATATTATTAACGCTAAAGTTTTTTATGGAATAGTCTCTAGAGAGCGATCGTCCTCGTCTTATTTCATCAAGATGAATGTTTATGTGTTTTAAAGCATTCACTATTTGATCTTCATTTTCGGAATCTACAAACATACATCTTTCTTTAGGAGGAGATATCTCTGTATGAGGAGGTATTTTCGATAGAACCATAAAACAGCCAGCATACATGGATTCTAAGATAGCAATCGGCAAACCTTCTCCTTTCGAAAGTGATATAGAAACATCAGCTTCTAGCATGTGTTCGATAGCTAAATCTCTTGAAACTCTTCCCTTAAAGTTTATTTTGATATTATCCGGAAGTTCTTTGGAGACCTTCAATAGACTTTGTCTTTTATTTCCATCACCTAAAAAAATAATTTCAGCACTAAGTTTTGAGGTTTTTAATGCCTCTAATAATGCTATTTGATTTTTTGTTCTATTTAGTGCACCAACACAAACAATCTTTAACTTATGATTACTTGTATAGTGAATATCATCAGATCTACTATTATCAACATCATCTATTCTTTTGTGATCAAAACCATTAACAACAGCAATGGTTTTTTTATATACAAATTTATCAACAAAAGGAGGAATACTCTTTCTACTTGATTCACCGCAAGTACAAACTCTTTTTGATAAGCACATAATAATGAAGTCAAGGATTTGATTTCTAGTTTTTAAAACTTCCCAACTATTATGAAGAGTAAAAATAGTTTTCCTAAGAAGCTTAAATTTAAAAGGAAATAGCGCAATTAAAAAAATTATTCCAGTAAGTCCACTATGTACATGAATCACATCAAAATCATTTTTTTTTAATAAGTTTTTAAGGATTATTAACATCTTAAAAACAGATCCTTCGCCACTTAACATATTAATATCCGAATGCACGGGTATGTCATTCTTAAATAGAGAACAGAACGTCTGGTTTACTTCGCTTTTCAGTCCCAGTGAGAACTGATTATATGGTGCGCTTGTAGAATTAAGTGTTGTCGCCAATCTCAGTAATTTCATTTATTTAAGAGCTTAATGAAATCTAAAAATAATTATTCGCTGTTAAATTTTCTCTACCCACAAATTGCTAGTTTCGATTAGAAATTTTCAGATTCAAGCCAAGCAATCAAGGAAAAAAGACCATAATATGCCCTTTTATGATGCATTTTCCTTCTTTTTAACAAAGCTTTTCCATCTATATTAGCTTTTCGCTTTAAAATAATATTAGACTCATCATTAAAAATATTTTCATAGGTATTTGTTTTCCATCCAAATCCAGTTTTGGGAAGATTCCAGTCAGAGTGAGGTATCTGATTTTGATACAATCTTTTTAAGATGGTTTTTTGTCCATCTTTCATCATCACAGAGGAAGAGATGCTCAAAGCACTGTCAATTATATCATTGTTCAAGAATAGAGGTCTTGCTTCAACAGAATTAAACATAGAAGCTCTATCAACCTTATAGAGCATTTGATATGGTAGCTTAAATTTCAAATTGAGAATTCTCCACTTATCTAGAGGCCTGAGATCTGATAGGTCTTTCAAAACATTCGTTACATGATGTAAGGGATCATAATCAGTTTCAATAATGCCTTTCCATTCTCTTTTTTTGAAACCATTACAGGATAAATCAACTAAGAGATCCTCTTCATTCATAAATAAACGCTCCAAATTTAAGTTCTTATATTTAGAAAAAAGTGCATTTATTATCTTGCCAGGAAACCGTATGAGAAAATCAAATCGCTTATGTAGAAGCCTCTCGAGCTTATTTAAATTGCCAAAAGATGAATATCCACAGAATAACTCATCTGCACCATCACCGGTAAGTGCTACAGAGTAGCCAGAGGCTTTTATCAAAGAAAATACGATATTACTTGGAATAATAGAAGTATCATCGAAGGGACTTTCACATATCTTCGATGTCAACTGCAGAGAGTTATCAACATCTGATGGATCGATTTTTTTTATAATATGATTTTCATGACCAAGAGCCTTAGCCAAAGATGAAGCTCTCTGCTCAGAATCATCTTGCTCTCCAAAGTCAGCTGTGAAACCACATAAACCTTCCTGTTGATTTCTGGCGTTAGAAAAAATTAAACTGGAATCGACTCCTCCACTTAACAAACATGCAACATCAACACTTGCAAACAATCCATTCTTCATAGATCGTTCTAGAGAGTCTGTAATTAAACTTGTAGCAGTTTCTATATCAAGTATTTCATCGGTAATAGTTGGTTGCCAATAAGCATAAGATTCATCAACTAACACATTTCCATCATTTAAAGAAAAACTCTTATAGCATCCTGGTTCAATAGAATATAAATTTTCAAACATAGTATACGGTGATGGTACAAAGCCATATGTTATGAAATCTATGAATGATTCCTGACGAATATCTCCACAAAACTTTCTAGGAACAAGGCTTTCAGTAGAACCAAAAAAAACTGATTTATGGCTGGAAGAATAATAAAGTGGTTTTTGCCCAACCCTATCCCTAGCCAAAGTTAAGGTTTTATTCTTAGAATTGAAGTAGACGATTGAAAAGAATCCATTAAATCTCTCAAAGGCTTTATTTCCCCAATGGAAAATAGATATGGCTACAACTTCCGTATCTGAAATTCCCTTAAACTCATATCCCTTTGTTTGTAATTCAGATTTTAACGCATCTTTGTTATAAAGATTTCCATTAAATAGAAGAACGATATCTTTGTAGACCATGGGTTGTTTTCCATCGCTAGCATCTCCCTGAATGATTAATCTTGAATGAACGCCATAAAAGTTTTCAATATCAATACTATCAGTTTGATCTGGACCTCTGCGCTTTAAAAGAGGTTCCACCTCACTAATGTGATGAAGAAATTCTTGCGTCTCTACGTAACCAAAATTTCCTAAAAGACCACACATGTAAATTAAAACTCCAGAATGTTATCCCATTGTTGCATAATGTTTTTGACAGAGTATTTTTCTCTATGCAATATTGCGTTCTTAGAGATATTAATTCGTAATTCTTTGTCAGAAATAAGTTTTGATAGAGCATTCTCAAGTCCTGCCGCATTTTCTGAAGGATTTACCAAAAGACCATTAATTCCATCTTGGATCATATCTCTGGGCCCAGTATCACAATCAAAACTCACACATGGTAGACCATAAGTCATTGCTTCAAGCAAAACATTTGGAAAACCCTCTACAGAAGAACTAAGAACAAAAAGATCAGCCCGTTCATACCATTCAGAAATATTGCCTACACTTCCGGGTAGTTTTACCCGACTGCTCAGTTCTAGGTTATCAACTAAACTTTTCAGCTCTAGCCTTTCCTCACCCTCTCCTAAGATCACCAATTCCCATTGAGTAAATTGGTCTTTAAAGGCATTGAAAGCATATATTAAAGTATCAAATTGCTTATATTTATGCATTCTGCCAGAAGCTAATATAATCTTCCTGTCCTTATGAACTAGGGAATCAGGTTTTATAGATCTCTCATTATGCAGAGGTAAAGGATAAACGACAGGATTCGGAATAACTGTTGACTTGTTTTCAGGAAAATTTTGATTTAACCAGTTTTTACTTTTATCAGTTTGTACGATAATCTCTTTTGCTCTCTTGAAGAGTATTCGATAAAACCAGAAGAATTTCTTGTTCAAAGTAGCAAAAGGCGTCCATGTTCTTTCGCAGATTATAAGGTTTGTTTTTAGTCCAATTGTAGATAATAAGGCAGCTACATTGACTCTGGTTAAAAAAGAGATTACAACATCTGGATTTAATTGACTGATAAGTCTTCTTAATTCCACTAGCTTCCAAATAAGATTTATCAACCTATTCTTTGGAAATATCCTACTATCGCTTAAATGCAGAGTAGATACATCATTGCTTACTTGATAATGATTTACTTTAGCTCCTGTGTAAGTTGAAATTAATGTGACTTTATAATTTTCTTGAGACCAATGGTCACATAGAATTGAAACAACTCTCTGAGCACCTCCTAGATTCATAGCACTAACTATGATTACAATATTCTTCTTCATCTGAGGGACTAAAACCAATTAGCGATTGAGTAATAAAGAGTTAATAAAAAGAAGGGAGAGAAACCAAGAGAAAACGTTTGAATAGTTCCAAGTTCACCACGCTTTATCAAGAAAAATAAATACAAGACTATCGCATTACCTATATACCTTATGAAAGAAGCATCAATTGTTAGTCCCATCAGATAAATTAAAATTAAACCTACGGACATAAATCCGTATTCATCTTTGAGAACTTTTTTATTTGTCAAAATTATTAAAAGTGCAGCATAAAAGACAAGTAAATTATAGGCGATACTAGCAGACACAATATCCAAAGCATGGACTCGTGTGCTGCCGATAGCAATTACAAAGGACCCTACTATAAGTATAATTATTGAAAAGATAAAAGGTGTTCTAATTCTCTTATTATTAAGAAATCTAAACAGAAAATATAAAGATAAAATAGGCAACATAGATAAGTGAACCGCACTAGATAAAAAGAAAAGAATATACCTATTTAATCCTTTAAAGCTTGCAAAGCCCAGCATAAGAATCGAAAATGCTATGCCTGATCTTATGCCAGATGAAAATAGAACTTGCACATTAGGTGTAAAAAAAACCATAAGAAAAAGAGGCAGGATATAGATTAAGTACTTCTGAGATCTAATATTTATCAAATATAGATAAAAGATTACAAAAGAAATGGCAAATGCCATATAACTCAAAACAGATATAACGGTTATATCAAAGAACGCAGTCAACCAAAATACTGCCAACCTGAAAGCATAATCTCCTCTAATAGTTAAAATGGATTCATCATTTCCTTCAAAAAAATGTACATATGAGTGAATATCTCCACTACCTAAAGCGTATTGTAGTTGTAAAGATATTACAATGAAGGAACCGTAAATTATTGCAAAGAAGAACGAGAGAACTCTCGTGAAAGTTTCAGTTTTTATGGATAGCGTTCGTTTTGGATAAATTTCGGAGCCCATATTAGATATTTTTCTATTTTAAATTAGAGTCATTTGTTTAAATAATTTAACATGAGGTTACCCATATCGAAATGTTCTTTTTTATCCCTTAATCCACAATAACTTAACACCTCATCAGAAATAAAGCATTCTTCATCCTGTAAAAATATAATTAAAGAGTCTTTGGTTTGGATTAACTTACAGGCATCATATTTAATTAGATACTCGTAATAGCCATTATTAAATTGATCCACAATGCCCGATTTAACACCTAATGCTATAGCTTGAAGTACCGAAGATGAGGAAGTTGTTAAGAAAGCATTACTCGAGCTGATCGCGGAATTGAAATCAAAATCTTCAAATAATCTGAATTGAGAAGAAGCCATTCTCCCTCTTTGCCTTGCATCCCCGATCAAGTAAACGTTATTTGGTCTTCCAGCGTCACAATATGCATAGTATGTTATTTTTCCTTTATCTTGAGTATGAGTTTTGATCGCAAAGAAATAGTCTTCCATTGTTGCAAAACATTGAATTAAGAATTTTTCAGTCAAATACCGTTGACTTTCTTCTTTTGAAGGATCTGAAGCGTAGAAAATAACCTTTTTTTCGGATTTAATTTCAAGAATATCCTTTAAATAATTCTCTTTTTTTTGATGAAAAGCTTTCAAACGATAATTAATTAATGAATTACTCCCCTTGTAATGAATATCTGCATTTGCAGGCAATGCAAGTTTCACAGATTCCGTTTTCTGAGACTCTGAAGAGCAAACTAGAGCATCACAGAAAAAGATTTCCTCAAATAGATCACCTAAAATGAAAATCCCAAGAGTTTGAGCTTTGATGGCTAAGTAATTATCAATTACATTGGTCTGTTGTCTGTTGATTAATATATCAACCTTATTTGTGTAGAGAGAGTCAACCACATTTATACTCCTATTCAGATTAAAGTGGTATTTAAAAATTAAAAGGATATCTGCTATGTAACTTTCATAGTTAAACAACAGAATCTTGATGTTGAATAAACCCCTTAATGATTGCCTTTTATTATTTATTGTTTCACGTATATAGCCTCTTGGTGGTGTTTTAAAAAATCCATGGCTGTAAAGTATAATATTGAATCTACTTTCAAGCTCTTCAACATAAGTAGAGTAAAAATCTTCTGGCCTTCTTCTAGGAAGTGCAATTAAGGCTGTTGGTAAATTTTGGTTTGTATTCTTTTTATAATAATATTCTGGTAGGTTTGACTTCTTGATATTCATTATAACTATTGATGCAAATCTCATTAATAATGAATTTAGGCTTATAACAAATGTAAGGATAAAATTTGTTTTCCACTCAATGTTTGGAATCTCTTTATTAAGAAATGTTAAAGCCTCGTTCATTATTGAGGCTGTCTGTCTATCGGTTATGATTTGAATTTTTTCTGTTTTTCCGATACAAAATCCCTCGACGCGGTGAATGCAATTCAATACTCCAATTAATTTTAACTTTGTCTGACGTGTGTAAAGCTGAAGAAGAGAGATATTATGGATAGAAATTTTATTTAAAGAGACCGATTGAGTTAAATGTCTGTAAAATTTTAAGCTTAAAGCGTCCATCTTGTTTTGTTTAATACCGACACTCATACCACTTAAGTTTCCTTCTCTTCTTAACAAAAGGTTATCCTGATCTAATCTATAAAGAATAATCTTAATTCCTGATTTGTGATGAAAACTTGACAGGAAAATAATAAATTTTATGTAAATTTTTCTTAGAGGCTTCACTAAAAAAAGTGAATCAAATGCAAGGGTATATGGCATTTTATTGAAAAATTTTTAGTTGATTAGAAAGTCTGGAGTTTTTTTAAATATATTAAAGATCACTCTCAAGTAGGTTTAATATAGCACCGTGGGCATTATCCCAAGTATAAATCCCAGAAGAAAACTTAATAAATGGAAGTTGATTATCTTCCATATATAAATCTAGTCTTTCAGCTGCTTCTTCGCCTTTAAGTTCCTTAACATCCTTCAATGAACCACAAATTAACTTCAATTTATTCTTAAAATGCTTATGAGCCGAATAAATGACATTATCTTCAACTCCTTCACAATTCAATCTCAACAATATGTCATATTCTTCAAATTTGGAACTAAGATATTCAGATAACTCTTGAAAAAAATTTTCGGAGGATATACCCAAAGTGGTCATATACCCTTGATCAGTATATACATGTTTATCTTTAAATAATGAGCTGCCTTCTCCTAAAATATCATCCTTTCCAAAATATAATTTAACTATAGAAATAGGCTTTGAGTAATCCGCAGTCAAAGCAACATTAAATAATAAATCTGCTCTTGGATAGAATTTCTTTCTTTTTACGATTTCCTTATTGGCTTCCACAAAAATGCAAAAAAATCTTTCTCGCTTTTGTCTAATCTTTGCTCGGTATTTAAATATATTTCTCAATTCAGAAAAGTTAACAAATTTACCTCGATTTAATAATCCTCCACCAATGAATCTTTTTAGTACAAATAGATAGAAAGAAAAGCTGGAACCAAATAATGATGAATATTCCTGTGCAAAATGAGTTCCAACGTCAATCCAAATAATTTTTTTCATTTTTCAATGACATCCCAACTTGTTGGTGTACCGGCTTCAACATCATTTGAAACTTTTTTTCCAATTATTTCATCAAAATATTTGGGAGGTAATCCGTAGCCTGGCCTAATGCTCTTGATATGCTCTTCGAATAGTACATCACCCTTTTTTAAGTTTGCTGAGAAATAGAGGGAACGTCTAAATTGAGCATTGCCCTTCTCGCTTGATTTTCTTCCATAATCAACAGTTCCTAGTGCTTCCCAAATTGTTTTTACATCATCAACCAATTCCTTCAATTCCCTCTGCTCCAGTGAAAAAGTATCATCCGGACCACCTCCATTTTTATCCAAAGTGACATGTTTTTCGATTATGGAGCCCCCTAGAGCAACTGCTCCAAGTGCTGTTGTATTCTCTAAAGTATGATCTGACAAGCCAATTACTAAGCCATATTTTTCAGTCATATCAGTTATAGTTCTCAAATTGTAATCTCCAACTGGTGCGGGATAGCCACTTACACAATGTAGTAATGCAATTTCTTTACAACCCCCCTCTTTAGCAGTGTCTACGGCTTCTTCAATTTCCTCGGCATCAGCCATTCCTGTTGAAATTATCATAGGTTTTCCAGTACCGGCTACATACCTGATCAGGGGTAAATCTATGGCTTCAAACGATGCAATTTTATAAGCAGGTGTATTTAAATCTTCCAATAAATCAACAGCTGTTCTATCAAAAGGTGAGCTAAAAATTGTGATATTTCTTTTTTTGGCATGATCGAAAAGTGGCTTATGCCATTCCCATGGCGTAAACGCTTCTTCATACAATTCGTATAAGCTTTTTCCATCCCACAGCCCCCCGCTAATAGTAAACTCAGGAGTTCTCATATTCATTGTGATAGTATCTGGACGATATGTTTGTAATTTAACAGCGTCTGCACCAGATTCTTTTGCCATATCAATGATTTTAAAAGCTTTGTTAATGGAACCATTATGATTAGCTGACATTTCAGCAATAATATAGGGGCAATAACTCGGGCCTATCTTTCTATTATTAATAGAAATCACATTATTCATATTGTTTAACTATAGATAATTGATGCAAAGAAGGAAGAAAATTCTCAAGAAAATCAGTAAAAATTTATAAAAATGGAATATGTCTAGATGAATGGCGCTCTTCAATTTAGTAAAGAAATCGTTATATTGTTATGATAGCTCAAATTTTGTAATTTTTTAATATGAAGACTGTAATTGAGATAGATGAAGCTAAAATTTATATCAAAGAATTTGAGAAAGGAAACGTAAAGCATACCGATGATTTATATTTCTTAATCCAAAATAAAAAGTACAACATAAGTAACGTAAGCCCTCCATCCAGAAAACAGCACAAAGAATTTTGCTTAAATCACCCTTACAGATTTTGGTTCCTAATATATGAACAAAAAAATTTACTAGGATCAGTTTATTTCACATATGAAAATTCGATTGGCATTAATTTTATGAATGTTGGTTGTAGACATAATGCACCAATCATAAGGCACTTAATTAAAAGTATCGAGCCTATGCCAGCAAAACCATCAGAAGTTCAAACTAAATTTTTTTGCAATGTCTCACCAAGCAATACAAAACTTATTAAACTTCTTGAAGATTTAGATGCCGAGATATCACAGGTTTCATATATATTTGAATAAGAAAGCCTTAACGATAAATATCATCAAAAGAATAAAGACCTTTTTTGTGATATTCATCGGTGAATATTGAGGGATTGAAACATGCGACCAATACTCTGTCTTGTGGCTGGCCTTCATATAAATAAATTTGTTTCATTTTGTAAGCCTCAAGAGAAACTTATTTAATTTAAACGCTTAAATCCACTATGAGATAGCGGTCCTTCCAACAAGGTATTTATATCAAGTCTATCTTCGCAATCTTTTATAATTTTAAAAACAGGATCTAGTGTTTCGAAATAACCATCTACTATTTCATCACTATGCTCAGTGCAAACGTAAATACTGTTAGCCGCTAAATAACCTTGTTTTAACATCTCTTGCGTGATGAAAGTTTTGAAGGCTAAATTATGCTTTGAGTTAAATGAAAAACCGCTCAATGCAGGTAAACCCCATGTTGTTAAATCTAATTCATATTTCTCAGATAGAATCTTCCACCTTTTTGAGATGCTATTACCCATATCTGTGATCTTTTCCCATGATTTCTCTCTCTCCATAACTTCCAGGGTTTTTAATGCTGCTGAGGGTCCTAAACGCTCTGTCCAGAATGTTGAACTGATAAAAGTTTGTTGTGCCGCCTGCATAAATTCTTCTCTTCCAACACAAGCTGTTATTGCGTAGCCATTGCCTAAAGCCTTACCAAAAAGAGCAAGATCAGGTTCTACTGCATATTTCTTATGCAAACCTCCAAGAGTCTCTCTGAAACCTGAAGTACATTCATCAAAAATTAAAATGATATTATTCTCAGTTGCAAGGTCTCTTACTTTTTGTAAAAAGTTATCCTCTGGACCTTCATTTCTTGCAACCTCCATCTTAATAGCAGCAATCTCATCTTTGTTGTTTTTTATTAATGCTTCTAAGTGATCAATATCATTGTAGTTAAAAGGTAATGTTGTTCCGATTAATCCTCTCGGAACACCATCAGTTTGCAATCCAGGAAGTAAATGCCCATCCAAATTTTTGTCATCATTTAAGTTAGAAGATAAATACCAGTCATGCCAACCATGATAACCGCATATAGCAATCTTATCCCTGCCAGTAGATGCTCTTGCTATACGAACGGCTATGGAGTTAATTTCACCTCCTGTCCTTGCCAATCTGACCATATCAGCCCATGGATGCAATTCAACTAATTTTTCAGATAAATATACTTCCTCAGAGCAATTAAAGGTTGCCATATTGCCATCTTTAATAGTTTGCTGCACTGCCTCATCAACCTCAGGATGCCCATAACCCAGTATGTTGGTACCTATACCCATTATAGACATATCAATATATTCATTTCCATCCAGATCCCAGACTTTACAGCCTTTTGATCTACTAAAATAGGATGGCCATTTTTCTGGTAAGAACATCTCTGGTCTCTTGGAAAGCAACATATTTCCTCCAGGTATAACCTTTTTTGCCCTCTTATAAAGTTTTTGTCCTGTACCCATAATCGATCCCTCATTATTATTAATCATATTATTTTCTTCAAATAATTCTGGCTTGATTTGCGACAATTCTAATACCTTCTTCCAATCAAAAAGAATATCTGGCGAGAAATGTTCAAAGATTTTAGTAATTACTTTGAAATCTTCAGGTTCATCAACCGTCCATCTTTGCTCAGACTGATCTTCCTCGTATTGTATTGAGGATTTTGTAAAGCTAACTGAATTTCTTATGTAAGGAGTGACATGTTCTCTGTCAAAATCTGACTTTGCTTCAGAATTAGCTCGTTTAAGTGAATTGAATGACATGACCTCAACATCTAATCCATCTGGATATGTTGCTGGATCTGTATTTGAAAAATAATCTACTTTACATTTCTTAAACTCTTTTACGCATTCATCGACAAGCCCAGAATCAATCAAAGGACAGTCACCAGTGATTCTTACAATTACGTCAGCTTCTGAAGATTTAGCAGATTTGTAAAATCTACTTAGAACATCTTTTTCACTTCCTCTAGTGCATTTGAAACCCAAAGATTTAACCAATGTTTCTAGCTTATCATCTTGTTTCTCATCAGATGTTGCTACTGTAATTTCATCTAACTCGTGAGAATGAGACAAACGCATCAGTAATAACTCAATCATGGGTTTACTAAGGATTGGCTTTAAAACTTTCTGAGGTAATCTAACCGAGCCAGTTCTGGCTTGGACTATGGCAACAACTTTCATAATGAATTCCAATTGAAAGGATTTAACAACTCTGGACTGTCAGTCGATAACTCTCTTGGCACATCAGGCAAAACTCCTTTGGAGGCATTGTAAATCTCCTCTAATTGATTCAATGTATCGACCCCAACAAAGACTTTAGTTATTTCAGGAAAAGATACAGCATACCTTATGGTAGCCTCCAAAGCAGTCAACTTATTGTCTTCTAACCATTGATGCCAGATATTCCAGTGTCTGTTCCACCGATCAAATTTCTTTGGTCTATCTTCGCTATCCATCAGCAATAAACCTTGCAAAAAAACTGACCTAGCATGAACCTCTATACCCTTTTGATCCAAAACTGTCAGCATTTCGGTTTCAATCATTCTCTTATCAAGTATATTTAGAGGTAATTGCACTAAATCAATATCGAATAAATCAAGAATATTTGTTAATTGTCTTGGCTCATAAACCGAAACACCAAACTTTAAGAGTTTTCCTTTATTTCGATATTCTTCAAGTCTTTCAATTAGTTTTTCAGCACCAGGTTTAAGTAAATCATCAGCGTTGTGAACCAATAAACCATAAATATTGTCACTCTTTAGATTTGATAACGAATTATTAAAGTCTAAATCTAAGAAATCTAAATCTCTTTCTGTTATGTGGTCATTTTTAAAATGTCTTGTTTTTGTTATGACTTTGAAATCAAATTTTTTATTAGTTCCAAGAACCTTTTCACTATCTCCATATGATGGTGCCGTATCTAAATAATTTATTTTTTTTGACTGGGCAAAATTTAAAATTTTCACAACTTCATTTGATTTAACTTTGCCGAATTCTGAATTTATTCCGTAATTTATTCCAAATTGAACAGTGCCAAGGCCTAATTTGCTCATTAAAGAAAATTAATTTAAGTAGACTTCGATATGAGGCTCTGCGTAAACATAACCTGCAAAGCCTTCCTTAAAATGCGAAATAGATAATTCTTTCTCAGTTGAGCCATTTAATGCTTTTTTACCTAAATGATAAGTTTTACAACCTAAATCTTTAAGTTTCTTAATTGCTGTCATTTGCACAACATGACCGATAGGTTTATCAGACAGTTCTCTCTTATAAGCCCCTACAGAGTACAATCCTACATCTCTAGAATAGTTAAAGAAACCTGCACCTATTAATAAATCATGATCCCTGACAGTTACTAAAAAAGCTTCATGATTAATAATTTGCTCCTTTTGGATTTTCCAAGTCTCATCACTTCTGGTCTGCTTACCAGCTACCTCCTTGTGAAGATACTTAAATTCTTCAAAGGTTTTATCATAATCCTTATTGCAGACTTCAACTTGCCATTCCTTGATACCTTTATTTACAAGAGGCTTATAACTCTTTCTGAAATCCAGCCTAATATCCTCAATATTCTTTTGCAAATTAATTGCAAACTGATAAGTTGCAAAATCCTTTTCAGCCCTTTCAAGCCAATATAGATACCAATTTGTAAGAAATTGGTTAGGCTCAGCAAATTCAATTTTCTCAACTTTTAGTTCTTCAGCGACAAGTAAAATTGTATCAACTATGTTTTTTTCTACCCTTTTCCTCAGTTTCTTTGGAATATCATCAATGAACAATGGAGGCAATAATGACTGACCTTCTACAGATAAAAAAAATTTTTCATTCTTTTCATGGATAATAAAAGGAAAAAGTCCAATGGGTGTATTATTCTCTTCTATTAAAAACGATAGGTTTATGCCTTCAAGGTAAGTTGCATAATAATCTACTAAGCTTTTTACATAATATTCAGGAACGAAGGCAGAGCAGGAAATTACTTTCTCCCAATTCGATAGGTCAAAAGATATATTTCCTTGGTTCTTGCAGATTTTTTTCTTTATTTGTTCTACTTTATCCAAAGCTTTTAGTAACGCGTTTATAATCCTCTTTTGCTAAATCAAAGTAAATTGGAAGACTGAGACAATTTTTATAAAAATTTTCGCAATTCGGCATACTTTCTCTTGAGTAGAAAGGTTGTGAAGTAACAGGAATATAATGAATCTGGGTTTGCACACCTTTTGTTAGTAAGTGTTTATATAACTTCTCTCTTTCTTTAGTCTGTATTACAAACAGATGCCATGAGGAGTTAGTATCAGGATGTTGATACGGAAGTAAAACATTTTTTAAATTTTCTATATAGAAATCAGCTATTTCTTTCCTTTTTTTCACAAAACTATTTAGCCTTTTCAGTTGACTTATCCCTAAAGCAGCTTGGATATCAGTCATTCTGTAATTAAATCCAAGTGCTTGTTGCTCGTAGTACCACTCTCCGTGACTTTGATTTTTAAATTTTTGGTTATCTTTTGTTATTCCATGAGTTCTCATGAGAGAAATGGCATCATTTAATTTCTTATCGTTAGTTGTGATTGCTCCACCTTCTCCAGTAGTGATCATTTTCACTGGATGGAAGCTGAAAACTGCCATGTGACTATATTGACAACTACCAACTTTATCGCCTTTGTAATCTCCTCCAAGTGCGTGGCTTGCATCCTCTATAACCTTAAAACCATATTCCTTTGAAAGATCCCATATCTCCTTCATTTGGCAACTCTGACCAGCAAAATGAACCGGGACTACTAACTTAGGAAGCTCATTTCTTTGTTTAGCTTTTTTCAACTTATTGCTCAGCGCTTCAATAGAAATATTGTAGGTATTTGAATCAATATCAACAAAATCTACCTTCGCACCACAATATAAAGCAGCATTTGCAGTTGAAACAAATGTGTTTGGCGAAGTCCACACTAGATCATTTTCCTTGATCCCTACGGCTAAATAAGCTAAGTGTAATGCTGAAGTAGCATTAGTCACTACCTTTGCATATTTTGAAGAACAATAGTTTTTTAAATCTTCCTCAAATTCAATAACCTTGGGTCCTTGAGTTAAGAAATCAGACTTAAGGACATCTGTAACCGCCTCAATATCATCTTTATTTATACTCTGTTTACCGTAATGAATCACAAAATCTTTCTTATTCTCATTATTTTTATTCTATCCAATTTTGAAGCTTAAAGGTCGACCATAAAACTTAACTACAGGAATCTTGGACTACGACAGTTTTGGAAGCTTAAAAGACTTATTTATTATGGACCAAATAGCTTTTGTAAGCCACTCCATTTCATTTCTTACATCGAAGGACAATATCCAAATTTAATTTTTTTTAATAACGAAAAAATGGATAATGTTTAATCAGTTGATTGATCGGGAGCAACAGGATAAAGAGTTCGAATGACCTCCAAATCCTCTTTCGTTTTCAGCAAGAAACTACTCCATTTAGAAGATTCAACCAATCTAGTTCTCTCATCAAATAATTGGCCACTTTCGAGCTTTTCTGCCATCTTTCGGTGCCAGCCCATCGTTGCATAATTAAGGCATATGACGGGTTCCAAATCCTGAGTCCTTGCAAAACCGCCTTCCCACTTAAAATTCAATGGATTATTAGAATAAAAAACATGAACCAGAGCTGGATTAATCGAAACGGCTGATCTCCAATTAACTTCTTGCCCAATGTTAACAAAGTTCTTAATGTCTCCAATTGTTGTAAGAGGGCTAACGGTATTTACCAAAAAAACACGATCTCCGTCGTTATTATTAAAAAAATCTGAAATAACTTGATCTATTGTTGCGCTAGAAGTTGCTAATTCTTCATTCCTAAGATAAAAATCAACACCCATGCGAGATGCAACTTCTTCTAACATTGGGTCATCTGAATTCACCACTATGCGGTCAAAAACTTTACTCTGTATGACCTTTAGGAGTGTTATTTCCAACACAGTAAATTCTCCAATTTTCAAATAATTTTTTCTAGTGAGCCTTTCGGACCCCTGCCGAACTGGTACCATACAAATATTCATACACTTGATTCCATTTTTCGTTTTTAAATTATCAATTTCTCTTTTGAGTTTAAAATTTGCAACTTAATTTTAGTTATTATGATTTATGCTCTGTACTTTAAATATAGAAACTCAGCAAATTCAAAATCTATTGGGTTGTCTATTGTTACAGCCTCAAAATCGTCTAGTTGATAAAATGAAGGGGTAGACCCCACTATATTCCTATGTTTAACCATATTTTCTTTAGAAATTATAGATAAACCATAGTTTAATCTGAGAATGTCAGGCAGATCTTGGGTATTAGGTGAGTCATTTGGATCATAATTCATAGGGTTCCCGTCTAGCCATAGATGATTTTTTACAGGGCTAACAGTAGTTAGACTATCTGATCTGTCCAAGCCATTTCTAAATCTATTAATAAAATCATAATAAGTTTCCTTTAGAATTAGTGGTGCAGTACAAGGGCTGTACATAATAAAATCTGAGTCAGTGTTTTCTGCAAGATTCTGAAATAATTCACTATTATTGCACTCGGAACTGGCAAAATACTCTTCTCTGCGGTGATGTTCTACCCCAAATTCTTCAGCTATTGAAAGCGCTTCTTCTGAATCAGTGTTCACAACGATGGAATCTATGAAGGTTATCTTTTTTAAAATATCTAGCTTTACCTTTAGTAAATTCTGTCCTGCAAAGCTTCTGAAATTTTTATTCTTTATTCTTTGAGAGCTCTGCCTCACTGGCACAATTGCTGTTAGTTTCTGTCTGCTCATTACTATTCTCTTCTAGAAATTCTTTTTAATAAAATTTAAGGAAGTTCTTCTAGAATCCTTATCTCCAAATTGAAGGGCCCTATCATCAATGTAGTAATCAGCCATTATCTTTGGACTGTAACCTGAAAGCTTCTTTTGATCCGGAAGATTCTCATTTATAGCATCAAACTCTAAACCTTTTGAACGACACCAATCTACAGCCTCAGTAAGGGACTTATATTGTTCATTATCACCTCTATTTGTCCAAAGTATTATTTTATGTCCATCGTTTTTTAACTTTATTAATATTGCTAATAATTCCTTATGCTCTTGACTTTGCTTTCCAATTTTTGGAAACGCATATTCACAAAGTGTTCCATCAAAATCTACTGCGATGCGTAACACATCCATTGCTCCTACTTGTTTCATATTTTCTCCTAATATTTTTTTTAAAAGTTACACGATCAAAAATGCAATTTTTATAGTTTCAAGATCTTTTCAAATTATTGACTTTTTTTGTTAAAAGTTAGTCATCTCCTCCTCTGGGAGATTTCTTCTTAATCCAAGCTTATTCTATCCAGGATTAGCTTTGAGCGTTTTATATAAGATTCTCCAATATCATTATAAAATTGTGCTTTGTATTGCATCCATTGTGATTCAAAGAGTAAAGCATCCTTGATCAACTCGTCCATTCGTTCAGTTCCGGACTTATTTAGATCTACTATGACATTTCGGGTTTCGATTTTATCAAGTAGACCAGCAGCAATCATTTCTTCTATAAATGACCTGCTACTGTTACCTACATTACCTCCCATTGTAGTTGTGAAATTAAAGTCTTTAGCCTTTTTAAAAGTAGTTTCAACAATTTCACAGATCTCCTTAGAATTGACCTGTTGCTTGCCATAGCCAAATGACTTTGTCAGGTCCGAGCGCCCTACAACAATTCCTTTTAGTAATTTAGAAGAGGGAGAACTTAAAATCTTATCTAAATTCCCTATCGAGGTTTTGCTTTCTATATTTATAAAGAAGTCGATCGAATCGCGATCTTCATCATTAGTATTTGCGATAATTGATTCAACAAATTTTTCAAGAGCAAATTCTGATTCAATCATTGGAGCCACAATACCCGAGGCATCTAATGAAAGACAATTGTTTATATCGGTAATTGCTTCACAACCTCCTATCTTAATATTAAGTTTCAATTCTAATTTATCACAGAGTCTTTTTATCCTTGCGACGTCCTCAAGAATGACGCCTTCATCCTCAAATGATTGTTTAATACCGACAACACCTCCTTCTTTTAGTGACAATAGTTGATCAGTAATTTCTGTTGTTGATATTTTCTTGGTTTCCATTTTCTTTATTATTTTAATTAAATTTAATCCTATGGTGAGAATTAGGTGATTAAAGTATTCACCTATCCATGATTTCTTTTTATCTAAAAGTTTAAAGTGATCCTTTGATTAGCTGAGTTGTAACAATTATTCTTTAATTTCCTGAAAAGTGTCAAATTGTAAATTCCTCTCTTAAAGAACAAACATTTAGCTTCTAAAGCATTTTCTAGCCAAGAGGGGCTGTTTTTTTCTTCACAAATAAAAATTAACTTTCTAAAAGATTTTGCGATTGAAGTATTTTCTCTATTTTTGAAAGCCATTGATTAGAGTTAGCAATTAATTCATTATAAAATTTATGAGTTTTTTGAGGATGAATCTTAAATTCATCTTCAAATAACCTTAATAGTGATTTTTCTAGTTCAACCTCATTATTAGCAGGTAAAACCACTCCCAGCTTACGATATATTGTTGTATAAATATCATCTTCAAGAACTTGCTGTTTTGTATTTTTATTTGGATCAAAATACTCAATAACAGGGACTCCCAAGGTATGACAATCCATTGCTCCAGAGGTCCAAAATGAAACTGCAAAATCTGCTTGGGTCGCTAAATTTAAAATATGATCGTTAACTACATTGATCGATCCATCATTTAAGAAATTGTCCCAGTGAGAATTAAATTCTCTAGGATGTTTTTTAATTAGGAAGTTATAGTTTGGAATATTTTTACGAACAATATTGATAGTATTTTCGACGAGATTTTTATGGGATTGTTCATCGAGATAACTTCCGAAACCTCTACTTAACACCAATACATTTATACTCTTCCTAGTTGAAACTGTTTGTCTATACTTTTTTGACTTCTCTTGAAGGTTGTGGAGCCATGAATCGGAATATTTAGGATGACCAATGAACACCTTTTCTAGACTTAGTGAAGCTAACTCTCTATTATCATTCACAACAAAGTAATCGCCAGGGTGGCCCATTAATAGGAAACGACGCTTGTCTAAATCTAGGATTTCATTTTGTTTATAATCTCGTTCCAGATCTTCCGTATAGATATGAGGAGAGTGAGGACAATAAAAAAAAATTGACTCATTAAATTGTTTCATGACCCATTTGTCCCTAGGACGTCTAATGGTAGGGTATTCGGAAAAAATTACATTTTTATTATTCTTCAAATAACCAATCTTTAAAGAAAGGCGGAACATGTATAGAGTTTCGAGGACTTTTTCAAATAGAGAACAAACCTGTCCAATAATAAGTCTATTCTTAAGATTAAATTTGATAAATAATCTATGTGATAAATAACTAAACCGTTCTAGCTTTTCCCATAGGTTACTACCTAAAAAAATAAGTTCAATCTTACTGTTCTCCTGATAAATATAGTTCTTGAGCATACTATTTGCCTCTACACTATCCAAGACATGCTTAGTCAAAAATAAGATTTTTAAATCAAATTGATTTTTTAGTAAATAATCTAAAATAGGGAGAATCCAATCAAGTTCTCCTGCTGAACCAGTTAAAAAAACAATGGCAGTCTTTGTTTTTAAATTTTTATCTTCTTTTTTAATCACCAGATCAAGAGTAAGTTAAGAATTATATATTTCCTATATCATTGAGATTTTTCTTTATCCAGCTCTGTAATGTTTTAATATCCATCCAATCTGAATTGCTATTAGAACAGTAGGTAAAATCTGGATCCACTTTAATCCCTTCTCCAATCCTTCCAGGATCTTTATTCCATTCATTAATAGATGGCAGAATCTTGTAATGATCGGTATATTCATATGTGTAAGGTGCATCCTCAAAACCTATCATTTGTTCATGTAACTTTTCTCCTGGCCTTATACCGACTATTTCTTGAGAAGCCTCTTTTGATATCGCTTTAGCAATATCAGTAATTTTCATTGAGGGTATTTTCTTTATATAGATCTCCCCTCCCTTCATATCATCAAAAGCATGCCAAACAAGTTCAACTCCCTCTTCTAAGGAAATCATGAATCTTGTCATTCTCTCATCAGTAATTGGAAAATTCCCATCGTCTTTTATGGATAAAAAGAAAGGTATAACAGATCCACGTGAGCCCATAACATTCCCATACCTAACTACTGAAAAACAAGTATCATGACTTCCTGAATAAGAATTACCAGATACAAAAAGCCTGTCAGATGTAAGTTTAGTTGCTCCATAGAGATTCGCAGGACTGCTTGCTTTATCGGTTGATAAACTGACAATTCGCTTCACTCTTTTGTCGATACATGCATCAATTAAATTCATTGCGCCTATCACATTTGTTTTGACACATTCAAAAGGATCATACTCAGCAGTAGGAACTATTTTGGTAGCAGCTGCATGAACCACAAAATCTATCCCATCTAGGGCCCTACAAAGCCTATCTTTATCTCGCACATCGCCAATAAAAAATCTTATTCTTGGATCACCCTTAAATTTCTTTGCCATGTCCCATTGTTTCATTTCATCTCGAGAAAAAATTACAATCTTACGAGGATTGTATTTTTCTAAAGTCATGGGAACAAAAGCATTTCCAAAGGATCCAGTGCCTCCAGTTATTAATATAGAAGAATTAGCTAGCATAAATATCCTCCGTTTTGTTGTTTTGCATCATTAGTTCGTCGTAAGTTAAAGTTTTATATGAAAAATCCTTTTCAAATTTTATTATCTTGTCGCAATTTTTTAATGTTGTTAATCTATGAGCAATTATCAAAACCGTAATATCATCATCCATATTTTCAATAGATTTCATGACAGCTGACTCAGTTTGATCATCAAGTGCACTCGTAGCTTCATCTAGTACTAAAACATCAGATTCTTTGTAGAATGCTCGTGCTAAGCCTATCCTTTGCCTTTGCCCTCCAGATAGCCTCATACCTCTTTCACCAACAAGTG
>MDTA01041682.1_pt1 | contig 23099 bp, 27 predicted proteins | sample 811151 | NCBI WGS metagenome assembly MDTA01 (sample SAMN05326648, study PRJNA326480) | marine metagenome | isolation source: seawater | place: Indian Ocean: South | collected 2010
AGAAACAAGCTCAATCGGAGATATCCAACTTTTGTAAGCATTTGCGCCAACATCCTTTTTTAAATCAGCGCGAATTAGTTCCCAGGTTTTTTGTAGCATCTTATCCCAATATACTTTTTTCTTTATATTTTATCAAATTGGCACCAAGGTAAACCAGATTTTTTCCACCCACTATTTTTTCCATAATTGAAAAAAAATCCTGATATACCTTCGAACCCATCTGAAATATTTACAAAATTAATATTTGATCTCATATGACTTAAATCTGCCATTGTACGCTTAGCCGCTTCATAAGACCTAATACCGGCCGCGCAGATAAAATACAAAGCTGCTGTTTCGTTTATTTGAATTTTTTTTAATAGTTCTTCTGTGAAATCATAAGGTGAGTCAAAATTTAATTGCGGTTTCCATTCACAGAATATTACCTTAGCCCCTATTGACGAAAGATCAGCAACGCCACTTGCACTTAGCTCATTATTCGTTCTAACATCTACCAAATAACCAGCCTGTTTTTCCTCAAGATCGCTGTAAGCTTCTATAGATGTTTTATGAGTCAGAGATTGTGCCATTACAATACCATTCAAAAGGTCCAATAGAAAACTCAAATAAATTTTTAAATCTGACCCTCTCAGTAGCAAACTTAGGACTATTTGCCTCTAGTGCGAATCTTGAAAGGAAATTTATTCGATTTAAAGGATCGTAACCGTGCTCATAGATTCGTTCAATAGGTCTGAATCAAGAACATTTAAAATTTTTATATTTTTTGTTTATCAACTAAGGGTTTATTGATTTTATACGTCTCGATAATCTGGAAATCTTTCTACTAGCCGTATTTCTATGCAGCACACCTTTTGAAACCCCTCGTTGTATTTCCGGCTGAGCATCTTTGAGAGCTTCAATCGCTCCTTGACTATCTTTATTTACAAGACAAGTCTCAACTCTTTTTATGAAGGTCTTGATTCTTGAGCGCCTCGCTTTGTTAACCTCAGTTTTACGAATCATTTGTCTAACTCTTTTCTTTGCTGACAGTGTGTTTGCCATATTTTGACCTCTAACAAATTTTAAAAAGAATGTTTGGTTTCCTATACTTGGTAAAGATAGAAGTCAACGGTAAAACATGACCTTTCACTATTTATTACTTATCACGAAATCGGGGCGTCCGTTTTTCAACAAAGGCCGCCATCCCCTCTTTTTGGTCTTCAGTAGAAAAAAGAGCATGAAATGAACGCTTTTCAAAAATTAGTCCTTCTGAAAGAGGCGTCTCAAAAGATCTATTAACCGACTCTTTTATGGCAATGGTTGTAACAAGAGATTTTGCAGCTATCTTGTGGGCTATATCACGAACCTCGGACATTAAATCCTCTGTCGGAACTACTCGAGATACAAGACCAGATCGTTCAGCTTCATTTGCATCCATAAACCTTCCTGTCAAATTCATTTCCATCGCCTTAGATTTACCAATAGCCCTAGTTAACCTTTGAGTACCACCAATGCCTGGCATAACACCTAAATTTATCTCGGGTTGACCAAAACGAGCAGACTCAGCAGCAATAATTAGATCACACATCATAGCCAACTCACAACCACCACCTAAGGCGTATCCCGATACTGCGGCGATAATTGGCTTTCTAATTCCTGCTATCACATTGTGTTCATCCCCAAAAAAATTTGATAAAAACATTTCAACAGAGTTTTTTTCAGCCATCTCTTTAATGTCTGCTCCAGCTGCAAAAGCTTTATCTGAACCAGTAATAATTATAACTCTTACATCTTTTTTCTTATCTGCCTCTTGCAGTGCATTGGCTAGATCCTTTATCAGCTGAAAATTTAAAGCATTTAGTGATTCTGGCCTGTTTAATGTTATAGTGCATATGTTGTCACTATTATCTATTAATACGGTTTCAAAAGTCATTGGTTAAGCCTTTCAGTTTAAGGTTGAGATTTTTACTGACAAGATTGAACTATTTCTGACAATGGGAGCAATAGAAACTTGTTCTTCCATGGTGCTTTATGGTTTTTATGCGACCGGAGCAATTCAATTTCAGACATTTTTTCCCATCACGTCCATAAACTTTAAGTTTGTTTTGAAAATAACCAAGGTCACCTCCAACTTGTCGGAAATCTTTCAGAGATGTTCCTCCCAACGAGATAGCTGCTCGCAAAACTCTTTGAATACAAAAAACTAACCTCTCCAATGTTACTTTACTAATACGATTCACAGGTCTTTCTGGTGAAACCCCTGCCTCCCAAAGAGATTCTAGTACATATATATTACCTAAACCAGCAATTAATTTTTGATCCAAAAGGGCAGTTTTTATACAGCTTTTTCTATTTTTCAAAATTTTCATTAGTGCTTGAGTTGAAAATGTGTCACTCAACGGTTCTGGACCTAAATGATTCAGCCATTTATGTTGCATAATTCTTTTCGTTTCAAACAAATCCATTGCACCAAATCTCCGAGGGTCATTGTAAATTATTCTTGTGCCTCCTTCGACGTGGATGATAATATGATCATGTTTTCCATAATTTTGAGTCTTCAAATAAAAACTAGCCAGGGATACAACATCCTTAATTTCGTCCCTGATGACTAATAACCTGCCCGACATACCAAGATGCACAATTAACGTTTCGCCACTGCTAAGATCAAATAGTAAATATTTTGATCTCCTCATTATATTGTTTACAGTTTTACCGTTAAGCCTATCAGACATATTTTCAGGCAAAGGCCACCTTAAATCCGGTCTTCGTTGCTCACACTTAACAATACACTTATTTTTTAAAATTGGGAGAAGACCTAGACGAACAGTCTCAACTTCAGGTAATTCAGGCATTATTTTAGAACTGCTGTGTCTTGGTTAGCCGTTAGATTCATAAGAACTTCACTTTTAATTCAACTTTGTATTTTAGATCACATGATTATTATTTTAAACCGTCACGTGGAGACCAAAGACAAATTTTAGATAAAAAACTCTAGAAAATTTCTTTCTGATCCAATACTCTAGGATATAACGGTCTAAATGTAAAAACCAAGCTATATTTTTATCTATTGAATAAAACGTAACATTAAAGGGAATCTGAATTGGAGCAATAATGACTGAGGAAGAAATCTCAAAACTAAGCTACGAAAAAGCATTGCTCGAACTAGAAAAAATCGTTGAAAGTTTAGAGTCTGGATCAACCGCTCTGGACAAATCAATAGAGCTTTACAGTCTGGGCGCTCTACTCAAGAAACACTGCTTATCTAAGTTACGAGAAGCCGAAGAGAAAGTTTCTGTTATATTAGACCAAAACGATAATAATAGTTTGGAGGTAAAGCCATTTTTAGAGTCTTGACAAAGATAATTCTATGAAAATAGAAAAAGATATTTTTTTGACGGCCTTAGAAGAAAATGCCTCGAAAACAAAAAATCGATTAGACCTCTTACTACCGACTGCCTCAAAAAGTAAAATAGCCGATGCGATGCGGTATTCTGTTCTTACTGGCGGTAAGAGATTACGGGCTTTTTTAGCACTCGAGTCAAGCAAAATATTCAACGTACCTGAAACCCAAGCTCTCCAAACAGCAGCCGCAATTGAATGCATTCATTCCTACTCTCTTGTACATGATGATTTGCCAGCTATGGATGATGATGACATCAGACGCGGCAAGCCTACAGTACATAAAATGTGGGACGAAGCCACGGCAATCCTTGTTGGCGATGGTCTTCAATCATTATCTTTTGAAATTCTTTCTGATCCACTCACCCACCCTAACCCAAAAATTCGTCTAGATTTAGTATCAAGTCTCGCAAAAGCAAGCGGTATTAATGGTATGGTTGGCGGGCAAGCCCTGGATATAGAAGCGGAAAAAGCTCAGTATCCATTAATGGTCGACGACATAATTGAACTTCAAAATTTAAAAACAGGCAAATTAATAGTATGGGCGGCGGAAACTGGGCCTCGATTAGCAGAGCAAAGTATTAAGCCACTGACAAATTACGCTAGAGCTGTTGGGCTCGCATTTCAAATTCGTGATGATATTCTTGACGTAATTGGTGAAAAACAAAAAGCCGGGAAAAGGCTTAGAAAAGACTCAAAAGCTGGAAAGGCAACTTTTGTTTCACTTTTCGGATTAGAGGAAGCAAAGTCAAGATCCGAAAAATTAATTATGGAAGCATGCAAATTCATTGAACCCTATGGTGAAAAGGCCTCGATGTTGAAAGAATTGGCGAAATTTATTACACGTAGATCATATTAGACATTATTTAGGAGTATTTTTTCTTTCTACTTTTTGCTCTAGGGCATAGTAAATTGCTCTCACTGCTTGCATAACTCCACCTACTTGCCTGGCAGGTCTCGCAGAAGAACTCCATGAATAAAGATCAAAATGAACAAAAATCTTTGCATTTTCCACGAACCTTTTTACGAATAAGGCAGCTGTTATTGACCCTGCCATGGCTGTATTTGGTGAATTGTCTAAGTCAGCTAATTCAGGCTCAATAAGATATTCGTATTCTGAATGAAGTGGTAACCGCCAAACAGGGTCAAAGTTATTAATGGAGCCCTTATGCAAAAGGTTCGAAAAGTCATCATTATTGGTATAAAATGGAACTATATCTGGACCTAGTGCAACCCTGGCAGCTCCTGTCAACGTGGCCATACAAATTAATATTTCAGGTGACGTTTCGTCCGCAAAAGCTAGTGAGTCGGCTAGAATCAAGCGTCCTTCTGCATCAGTATTGTTTACTTCAATTGAAACTCCTTTGCGGCTCCGCAAAATATCACTTGGTCGAAACGACCCAGATGAGATAGAGTTTTCAACAATTGGAATTATAACTGTCAGATACACCTTTAACCTTAAGCTAATTATACATTGCGCTAACCCCAATACAGATGCAGCTCCACCCATGTCTTTTTTCATAATAGACATAGCCGAGTCTGATTTTATATTTAATCCACCAGTATCAAAACAAACCCCTTTTCCTACTAAAGTAACCTTCATATGTTTGGGATTGCCCCATGTAAAACTAGTTAATCTAGGCGGCTCCGAAGCTGCAGCGCCCACACAATGAATTAACGGAAAATTATTTTGCAATAGTTCATCACCTACGAATGTTCGAAACTGAGCACCGTTCTGTTTAGAAAAAGATTTAATAGCCTCCTCAAGCTGACCTGGACCCAAATCATTAGCAGGCGTGTTAATCAAATTACGCGTCAAGTATTCGGAATTTGCAAAAGCAAGAATCGTCTCGTAATTAACATTTTTAGGCAACGCAACCTTTACATTAAAATCTCTAATTTGCTTTTTATACTTTTGAAAATTATACGCAGACAGGCAATAACCTAAAATAGCTTCAAAGGCTTTTTGATCAGACAGCTTGGTTTTAATTTCATAAATTCCATCTGGTAACTTCGCTAATCTCTCACCAAGAACAAACCTAACCCTAGACGAACCCGGCCTTAGAAGTACAAGAGAAACTGCACCCTGTTCGTTCGATATTAATACAACGTCAATCTTCGAGGAAAAAAATCCAAGCGCTCGGGCATATTTTCTAATTGCACTTGATATTGACCCTGGTAAGTCATCTTCATCTCTTGCAACGTAAATAGGTATTGTATTGCTTTCTTTTTGGTCATAGGGAATCAGAATTTTTTTTAGCAAGACATTTATATGCTGCCCTTTGTTTTCCATTAATTCTTAACCTTTTTTAAGGCATTTTTGGCCTAATAATTCGGCTATTTGAACCGCATTCAAAGCTGCGCCTTTACGTAAATTATCAGATACACACCAAAAATTTAACCCGTTTTTCACCGTAGGATCTTGTCTAATTCTACTTACAAAAGTTGCATAGTCTCCAACACACTCGACGGGTGTAACGTAACCACCTGGTTCCCTTTTATCCACCACCAAAATTCCCGGTGCTTCTCTCAATATTTCTCTTGCTTCATCGTGATCAACAAAATCTTCAAACTCCACGTTTACAGATTCAGCATGACCAACAAAAACGGGAACTCTAACACAAGTGGCGTTCAATTGTATTTTCTTATCAAGTATTTTTTTTGTTTCAACGACCATCTTCCATTCCTCTTTTGTCTGACCGTCATCCAAAAACTTGTCAATTTCTGGAATAACATTAAACGCAATCTGTTTCGGATAAACCTTGGGTTCTATTTCATTACCATAAACGAAAAGACCTTTTGTTTGGTTCCACAATTCATCCATAGCATCTTTTCCTGATCCTGATACCGACTGATATGTAGAAACAACTACCCTTTTAATATTAGCCCTTTCGTGCAATGGCTTTAAAGCAACCACCAACTGAGCTGTAGAACAATTTGGATTTGCAATAATATTCGTATTTTTATAATCCTTTATTGCCCCAGGGTTAACCTCCGGTACGATTAATGGAACTCGCGGGTCATACCGATATAGGGATGAATTATCGATAACTATGCAACCAGATTTTGCGGCAATTTTAGCATACTTTTTGGTTGCTTCTGACCCAACAGCGAATAAAGCAATATCCCAACCTTCAAAGTTGAACGAGTCTAAATCTTTTGTTTTTATAGTTTTATTTCCAAAACTACACTCAGTACCAAGAGACTTTCTACTTGCTAAAGCTTCTAAAGCATCCAAAGGGAATAGCCTTTCGTCAAGTATATTAAGTATCTCTCGTCCAACATTTCCCGTAGCGCCTACTACTACAACTCGGTAACCCATTAATTACTCCTATTATTTTTTTAAAGTTACCGAAAACGGTATTATGCCAATTCATCCAAACGTTTTAAAATTGCATCGCCCATTTCAGAGGTCGAAACTTCTTTTCCATCTACCGACTGCATCAGGTCTTTAGTTCTCAAGCCTTTTGCAAGGACGTCCTGAACAGCTTGTTCTAAATAACTTGCTTCACGACCTTCACTGAAAGAGTAGCGTAGGGCCATTGCAAAGCTTAGAATACAGGCACATGGGTTTGCTTGTCCCAATCCGGCTATATCTGGTGCCGACCCATGCACTGGTTCATAAAGAGCCTTTGGTCTTCCTGAGTCCATAGTGGCTCCTAAACTAGCCGATGGTAGCATTCCAAGGCTTCCTGTAAGCATTGCGGCACAATCTGAGAGTAAATCACCAAATAAATTGTCGGTTACAATTACATCAAATTGTTTTGGCCACCTTACGAGCTGCATTGCTCCTGCATCAGCATACATGTGAGTAAGTTCTACATCTGAATACTCTGACTTATGAATAAAATTGACTTCCTCACGCCATAAGACACCACTTTCCATAACATTTGCTTTTTCCATCGAGCATACCCGATTATCTCTTTTTCTCGCTAAATCGAAAGCGGATCGAGCCACTCGTCTAATTTCATTAGTAGTGTATCTTGTTGTATTTATCCCTACCCTATTATTGTCTTTGCCTTCAATACCCCGAGGTTCTCCAAAATATATTCCAGACGTTAGCTCTCTAACTATCATTATATCCAATCCAGATACGACATCTCGTTTTAAAGAAGAAAAATCGGCTAGTGCATCAAAACATTGTGCAGGTCTAAGATTAGCATATAGGTCCATCTCTTTTCTTAAGCGAAGCAGCCCTCGCTCTGGCTGCATCTCAAAAGCTAACTTCTCGTATGCTGGCCCACCTACAGCTCCCAATAGAACTGCATCAACACGCTGGGCTTTTTCCATTGTCTCATCTGACAAAGGTTTTCCATGTACATCATAGGCACATCCACCAACTAGGTCTTCCTTAACATCAAACTTTATACGTCGCCTATCCTCAAACCACTCAATGACACGTTTTACTTCGTCCATCACCTCTGGACCTATTCCATCTCCTGGTAGAATTAACAACGAAAAATTATCCATTTTTTCCTAAATCCTGTTTACATCTCAACTATAACCAAGGAAACTTTTGTTTCGTTTCCGCCTCGAAAAGGTCTATTTTTCTCTTTTTCTCCAAGGTTAGAGCTATGTCATCTAATCCTTCAATTAAACAATGCTTTTTATACTGATCAATCTCAAAATGAATTTTCGACCCATCGGGCTTTGTTATTTCCTGGTTATCTAATTCTATTGTAAACCTCGCATTAGCTCCACTTTTAGCATCCTCCATCAAAGCATCTCGTTCCTCTTTTCCTAAAACTATTGGTAGAATTCCATTTTTAAAACAATTATTGTAAAATATATCTGCAAAACTGTTCGATATTATTACTTTAATACCAAAGTCAAGAAGAGCCCAAGGAGCGTGCTCCCGACTTGATCCACAACCAAAATTATCCCCGGTAACCAGAATTTTACTGCCTTTGTAAGCAGGTTTATTTAAAACAAACTCTTTGATCACTTCACCTTTTGCGTCGTATCGCATTTCACTGAAAAGGTTTACTCCCAAACCTGTCCGTTTAATTGTTTTCAAAAATTGTTTAGGAATTATCATATCCGTGTCAATATTTATTAAGGGAAGCGGCGCTGCAACTCCAGAGAAAGATACAAATTTGTCCATCGCATTACTCCGCTTTATGAAATTATAATTGCCTTACATCAGTTAAACGGCCAGTTACTGCGGCAGCGGCCGCCATCGCAGGACTCATCAAATGCGTTCGTCCACCTCGACCCTGCCGACCCTCAAAATTCCTGTTGGACGTTGCAGCACAGCGTTCCCCGGGAGATAACTGATCCGGATTCATGGCTAAACACATGGAACATCCTGCCATTCGCCACTCAAATCCTGCCTGTATCAATTTTTGTGCGATTCCCTCATCCTCTGCTTGCTTTTTTACTAAACCAGAACCAGGTACTATCATAGCTCTGATACCGTCTTTAACGCTTCTACCCTCCATGACCTCTGCAACCTGTCTCAAATCCTCAATCCTTCCATTTGTGCAGGAACCTATAAATACGGTGTCTATTAACACGTCTTCCAAACTTTCGCCCGGTTTTAATCCCATATAGTCAAGGGAGCGTTTTACAGCCTCAACTTTGCCGTCTTCAAAATCCTCTGGTCGGGGAACTTTAGACGTTATCGGCAAAACATCTTCTGGGCTAGTGCCCCAGGTAACAACCGGATCAATCCTCGTACCATTAATTTTTACAACTTTATCAAAATGTGCTTCGTCATCACTTTTCAAAGTTCGCCAATAAGCCAGAGCTTTTTCCCAATTATCTCCGGAGGGCGCATGAGGTCTACCCTTTACATACTCGAAAGTCTTTTCATCCGGAGCAATTAAACCTGCTCTAGCGCCACCTTCTATTGCCATGTTACATACTGTCATTCGTCCCTCTATAGACAAATTTCTTATAGTGTCGCCGCAATACTCTATAACATGTCCCGTTCCTCCAGCAGTTCCTGTCCTTTGTATCACAGAAAGAGTTACGTCTTTTGCAGTGACGCCAAAACCTAAAGATCCTGAGATTTCAACTTTCATATTTTTTGATTTTGTTTGTATTAGCGTCTGCGTTGCAAGTACATGCTCAACTTCTGAAGTACCAATTCCATGAGCCAACGCACCAAAGGCCCCATGTGTGGCAGTATGACTGTCACCACACACAACAGTCATGCCAGGCAAAGTCCAACCTTGTTCGGGCCCCACTATATGTACAATACCTTGCCTGATATCATTAACAGGGTAATAGTTAATTTTAAAATCTTTTGCATTTTTATCTAATGCCTCAACTTGTATCCTGCTCGCTTCATTATCAATAACTTTCAATCGGTCCTCTGTTGTCGGTACATTATGATCTGGAACTGCTATTGTCTTTTCAGGTGCCCGTACTTTTCTCCCTGAAATTCGCAACCCTTCAAATGCTTGAGGGCTAGTAACTTCGTGAACCAAATGTCTATCTATATATATTAAAGAAGTTCCATCATCTTCTGCGCTAACCACATGATCATTCCAAATTTTATCATAAAGTGTAGTTTTTGTTTTCATAATAACACCTTGATATAATATCTACCATCTATCTATCGGATAAAATACTAATTAAATCAAAACCTCAAATCTATCAAGACACTTGCTTAAAATCTGGTCCGTTAGATTATTGGGGTTCCATTCGCCCAAAACTCATTAACAGGTCTAACTACTCCGGTTTGATCCCCATTCCAATTCTTAATTGGTCTGAAAAGTCTCTTTTTTACGAGAGGGTGTTCTTGGTCTAAAGTTCCTAGCTTTACTAAGATCGACGCTATTGCTGCTTCCGACGCTCGTGTTGATCCATCAAATATTTTGAGAGCGACACCAACTTTTTTTTGAGGCACTGCAGCGACAAAAACTCCTTCGGCGCCTGTCTTAACAATTATAGGTACATTTGAAGCTAACATTAACTCAGTACAAGCTCTGTTTTTACCAGCAACAAGCTCAGGATAAGTATACATAGACTCTGTTAAAAAATGAATAGCTCGCCGTTGGCTAAGACGTAACGACTTAGGATAAGAAAATTTTCCCAATGCTTTAGCCAGGCCTTTTATGGAACACATGAAATTTGGAGCAGAGCATCCATCAGTACCATGTTTTTGAATCTTCTCTTCTGACAATCCTTCCAAAGTGGTTCGAACCTTCGTTTGTACTGGATGACGAACCTCGATATAATCGTGGGAAAAATTGTAAAACTGGCTTAATGTTAAAAACCCGGCATGCTTACCGGAACAGTTATTATTTAATTGAGTAAAATCCAGTCCCATATCACGCAAATTTTGTCGATCATAAGAGGAAGAAGGTGGTTGTACTCCGCATCTCAAATCCATCTCATTGCATCCAACTTTAGCCAACCAACTTTCAATTATTTCGGTGTGTAGGATAGATCCCTGATGAGATGCACACGCAAGAGCAACTTCTCTTTTTCCTAAACTAAATTCTTTTATTGCGCCCGACTCAACCAGGGGAAGTGCTTGGATCATTTTCATCGCAGACCGAGGAAAAATTAGTGTGTCACTGTCACCCCACTCCGCAATTATATTTCCTTCGTAGTCTACAATAACAGCAATTCCAAAATGTAATGACTCTACAATTTGATTGCGCAACACCTCAACTAGCGGGATTGAATTCAGTTTGTTAAGCATAAATTACTTTATCTCATTCTTTATAATATATATTTTATCATACTTTTAGACAAAAGGTATCATTTGTTACCATTTACTGAATACTTTTCTTTACTTAAAAGATAATTGTTTTGTAAAACGACACAAAATCATCTTAAATTTGCTTATTTATGAAATAATGACTAAACAAAAGTAACAACAGGTAATGTTAAACCAAGGAAAGAGCACTTTAATGAGAAATTTGTTTTCATTTGGTATTATAATCTTATGCTACTTAAGCTGTACATTGGTTAATGCTGAAGAAGAGGCACCACTTGAAATTTCAAAAGATTGGAGTTCTTATAAGTGCTACGTTGTAACTGGTGCTATTGAGATGCTAGCATTTAAAAATGGAGAAAAACTATCAAAGGTTTCAAGGGATAAAGGAAGACTTTACGTGCAAATGAATGATCCAAAAACAAAAGCAATTGAGGTTACATATTTCGCTGGATTTCCATTACGAGCTGCCTCTCAAGCGGCTCTTAACGTAGACAAAACAACAAAATACGTTATGTACAGCCACCCCGAACCTACATCAACTGAGGAAAAGTCTTATGCTTGGTCGCATCCCAATGATGACAAAAGCATTTTAGAATCTCTCAAAAAAGGAGAAACCGCAATAGTGGAGTCTACGTCTCATACAGGAAAGGTTATTAAAGATACATTTGCATTGTCGGGATTTACAGCATCGTTCAATTTTATGAAAAATGCATGCAATTAAATTTTCAAACTTTATAGAGAAAAAATGAAGCAGCCAAAAGTAAATATTCCACTTTTACCCGAAGTTTTGGCCAGGAAGGAATTATATTCTTCGGCAAAACCAACTATTATTGGTTTAACTAGAGAGGAATTACATGAAAAGCTTTTAAAAATAGGAACTGAACCAAAAGATGTTAAAATGCGGCTTAATCAAGTTTGGAGATGGATATATCAAAAGGGTATCACTAATTTTGAGTCAATGCATAACATATCTAAGCCATACAGATCATTACTTAACGACCATTTTCACATAAGAAGACTAAAAATTTCTGAAAAGTTAATAAGTTCTGATGGAACAAAAAAATATCTTCTGTCTCTTGATGGCTGTAACGAAATCGAAGCCGTTTATATACCTGAAAAAAATAGAGGTACCTTGTGTATATCGAGCCAAGTAGGATGTACATTAAACTGCTCATTTTGTCATACCGGCACGCAAAAGTTAGTTCGAAATCTATCTGCCGCAGAAATAGTTGGCCAAGTACTCACCATCAAGGATGACCTAAATGATTGGAACCCCAACGCAAAGCCTAAACTAGATAAGCGTATAATTTCAAATATTGTTCTAATGGGAATGGGAGAACCGCTATATAATTATGACTCTGTAAAGGATGCCCTACATATAATAATGGACAATGAAGGTATCGCCTTGTCAAAGAAACGAATAACACTCTCTACGTCTGGGGTTGTACCTCAAATAGAAAAAGTTGGAAATGAAATAGGGTGTCTTTTAGCGATAAGCTTTCATGCAACAACTGATAGTATACGAGACAAACTTGTGCCAATAAACAAAAAATGGAATATCCAAACTTTATTGACCTCCCTTCGTAATTACCCAAAATTAAGCAACTCACACCGCATAACATTCGAATATGTAATGTTGAAAAATATTAACGATAGCGATGAAGATGCGAGAAGACTTGTTCAACTGATATCGGGCATTCCTGCGAAAATTAATTTAATTCCATTCAATCCTTGGCCAGAAACCTTATATCAAAGGTCTACCAGGAAGCGAATTGATGCATTTGCTACAATAGTAAATAGGGCCGGATATGCGAGTCCAGTTAGATTGCCTCGCGGCGAAGATATTATGGCTGCTTGTGGCCAGTTAAAATCGGCTTCCACAAAAGAGAAAAGATTGCCTAAAAAGCCTGTAGAGGTTCAAGAGTCACAGATCTGTAGGACAAACATTTGATACTCATAAATTTAATTTCTTAGGTCCAATTAAATGAAGAACTCTCGTAAAAGAAATTTCCTAAAACAAATCTCAGCTTTTTCGATTTCAACTCTGTCTCTGACGATTATTGGAAGCGAATTAGCCCAAGCTAAAAGGTTGCAGCCTACGTCGGCAGACATGGTAATTGTTTGGAAAAGTAGGAGAAGAATGGCACTATTTTTTAAAAGACAACTGTTGAAATCTTATAGGATAAGGTTAGGCTTTAATCCGATAGGTCATAAGCAAGAAGAGGGCGATGGGAGAACACCAGAGGGGAGGTATTTCATAACCCACCATAACCCCAAAAGTGCCTATCATATGAGCTTGGGCCTCAACTACCCAAACAAAGAAGATAAAAAAGCGGCAGCCATAAGAAATTCTGACCCAGGGAAAGATATTTTTATTCATGGTGGTCCAAAAAATATCCTAATGCACTTTTTTACTGACTGGACGAACGGATGCATCGCCGTTTTGAATAATGAGATTGAGGAAATTTACAAACTAGTTCCGGATGGAACAGTTGTTTATATTTACTCCTAAATTAAAAAATTTTCTGTCCAACATCCTGTACCCACCAAATTGTACCATCTTCTCCCTGATACCATCCCAAACCAAGGTGAGTCGCCTTGGAGTCGAATAAAATATTCCTTGACACTTGGTTTTTAATCCAAACTTGTAAAATTTCAAATTCGCCCTCAAATGTTTCCGATATATTTTCTCCTCTTAGGACTCCAGTGAAGCCTGCCCTCAGGCTCCGTTCTTTCGGAGAAGAGTGATCCGATCCAAAATTCCAAGCTCTTTTTTGATATGCTATATCTCGGGCATGGGTTTCGGCACTTGCATTTAATTCTCTCGAGTATTCTAACGCATTTAAACCTTGTTCGACCCTAAGCGCATTAACGGTATCGATATGTCTATGCCTAATTTTTTGACTATCATAAAACTTAATCAATCCAGATTTATCATAACCTAAATACGTATCCGTTTTACCTGATACGCAGCTTGCAAGTATTAAAACACTCTTCATGAATATGATAAAAATCTTTATAAAACTTGTGTTAAACATTATATACCTATAATCTAAACGCTTTTTAATCTAAATTGTTTCAAAACAACCTTTACTTGGACCATTAATTTGATACTATTTTTGAAATTATACTGAATGCAAAATTATGATTCACGATACAAATCGAAGGAATTTTATTAATAACGGTGTCTCACTTATAATGGCTTCTACCGTTATTGTAAGCCCCATAATAGCAAAAGCCCAAATTGCAACCGAATTTGCTGAGTCGGGTGAGCCAAAGCACAATATTTTTTCATACCGGCACCAGGACTGGGACAGTCATTTTAAAACTCTAAAAAATGGTGCTATCCTAGCCGATATTGAGTGCCGATGTATTCACTTTTGGTCAGCAAATGGTGAAATGCATAAAGTGTATCCCACTTCTGTCCCACTTAACGAAGAGTTGACGAAACGTGGTACTACTTCGGTGGTACAAAAAATTGTTGGACCGGTTTGGAGGCCAACAAAGGCAATGCGTAAACGAGATCCACAATTGCCAGAATTCATGCCTGCTGGGCCTGACAACCCTCTCGGTAGCCACGCTCTATACCTTGCTTGGCCAAGCTATAGAATTCACGGAACAAGTGATACCCGAAAAATTGGCCGACAGAGTTCATCAGGATGTATAGGTTTATACAACCAACAAATAGAAGAGCTCTTTAATTTTGTAAAAATTGGAACACAGGTAAAGCTTATCTAATCTTTAGTTGAGTCGAATATCGAAACTAATCCACTTTTATAAGTTGGGTATTTCAAAGAATAACCTAAGATCTGGCGCAGTTTTCGATTAGAAACTTTCTTAGAGTCTTCATAAAAACTTTTAGCCATTTCACTCAAAGTGGCATTTTCAAACAGAGTCTCTTTTATTTTTGGAAGCCCTAATATACGGGTGGCCTCATCAATAACTACATCTCCACTGGAAGGCATATCATCAGATAAGTTATAAACTCCTTGTAATAGTGGCGACTCTAAAGCTAAACCTACTGCACCAACGATATCCTCGACGTGGATCCTGTTAAAATATTGATCCTTTTTAACCACTTTTTCAACCGTGCCACTTTCTATGCGATCAAGAATACTTCTTCCTGGACCGTAGATGCCCGCAATTCGAAAAATAAAGACTGGAATATTGGTGCCCCTCGACAGTTTCAACCAATTTTCCTCTGCCTTTAATCTTAACTTACCATTTTCAGTTATTGGCTTGGTATGACTATCTTCTGTAACCCAATTTCCTGACTTATTTCCATAAACACCAGTTGACGATAAAAAACCAAACCAATCTATTTTTTCTTTTTGACTAATCAAATAATCATAATACCGGTTAAAAACTAAATCTCCTTTGTTATTAGGTGGTATGCTGTTTATTATGGAACAACCATCAGATAATATCGCCTTGATTTTTTTTTCATCATCCCAATACACTGGTTCGATCCCAAGCTTGTTTAATTGATAACTATTGTTAGAAGAGCGAATGGTGCCCACAACATGCCATCCCGCTTGGATCAATTTAATTGCTAGAAATTTACACGTATATCCGCACCCAAAAATTAAAAATGTTCTTTTCATTTTATCCTTGTAATTTATTTAAAGCCCAAACGGCAGCATCCCTTACTGAATAATCACTATCATTAACGAGCATCTGTATTTTACTTACAAATTTTTTATTTCCAGAATTTCCTATTGCGTATAAAACATTCCGCACAAAACGGTCTCTTCCTATTCGTTTGATCGGTGATCCTGAAAACTGTTTCCGAAAATCATTGTCCTTTAAGCGGACTAGGTCGCCAAGAGGTAATAGATTCAAGTCCTTCTTGGAATAATAACACAATTCAGAACCTTTAACTGCAAATTTGTTCCAAGGACAAACGGCCAAGCAGTCATCACAACCGTAAATCCGGTTGCCAATCTTAGATCTTAGTTCAACAGCGACAGGACCTCTGTGCTCGATGGTCAAGTACGAAATACATTTCCTGGAGTCCAATTTATATGGTGCTACAAATGCAGCCGTGGGGCAAATATCTAAACATTTCGAACAATTGCCACAATGATCAATTTCTTCCTTGTCAGGGTCAATCTTTAAATTAGTAAAAATTGAGCCTATGAAAAACCAATTTCCTAGATTTTGGCTTACTAAATTTGTGTGCTTACCCTGCCAACCTAATCCCGCTTTCTGGGCCAAAGGCTTTTCCATAACTGGAGCTGTATCAACAAATACTTTTATTTCAGCACCTGTACTTGCTACCAGCCAACTGCCCAATTTCTTTAATTTTTTTTTCATAATATTGTGATAATCTTGTCCGTGAGCGTATACTGATATATTCCCGCGGTTCTTTTTCTTTAGGCCACTTAGTGCATCAATTTTTGGGGTGTAGCTTTCACCTAATATAATTATTGAACGAACATCTGGCCAAAGGTTTGTAGGGCTCGAACGCCATTCATATCTGCTTTCTAACCATTTCATCTGACCATGAAACCCACTATCAAGATATTTTCGAAGCCTAGGCCTTGCATCAGGAATAGAATTTGGTAGGGTAAGATTTACAGAAGAAAAACCCTCTTCGATCGCTCGTGATTTGATAGCTTTTTTTAAAGTGCCGTCTGAATCTTCAAACATCTTAAAAGTCCAAATCTACATAATGGCTTGGTGGGTTAACGCCTGGCAAGTAATCTTTGAGAAGAGACCTAAATGCGGGTCTGGACTTAATTTTCTCGTACCAATTTTTTATTGCCTCACAACGTGACCAATCTATATCTCCAATATAGTCCAGAGATGAAAAATGTCCGGCTCCTGCAAAATCAGCTATCGTCATTTCATCTCCAGCTAACCATCGCCTTCGCTCCAATAGCCAGTTTAGATAATTTAAGTGGAACTTCAAGCCGTTAAGACCTTGCTTAATGAGTCCGCTGTCTGGCTGTCCGCTATTAGAAAACCTTTTGTTTACCCGTTCGTACAAAAGTTTCGAGGTAACATCGTTATGGAATTTTTCATCAAACCAGAATGTTAAACGACGAGCCTCTGCACGCTCAGAAGGTGCTTGAGGTAAAAGCATCGGATGAGGATAAACTTCTTCAATATACTCAAAAATTGCATTACTATCAGCTAAACTTAAATTATCTATTTCGAGAACAGGTACCTTTCCTGCGGGGTTCAGCTTCAAGAATTCGAGTCTGCGCTCCCAAACTGTCTCTTCTACTAGGTCCACCTCTAATTTTTTTTCTGCCAGTACTAGCCTGATTTTTCTGCAAAAAGGAGATAATGGTAGATGATACAAACGTCGCATGAAAACTCTTTTTATCTATTATCGAACCTGTGTCTAATAACTGTCATTTCAAATTTAAATCTTAAAAATTTTTTTAATTGTATTTTTGTTGTACTTCGCCTAGGGCTTTCATAAGTAATGGTAGTGAAAATTACTTCTATTGAAAATGAAAAATTTAAGAAAGAAAATATTATATGCATGGCATTATAGCTGCTGTTCCCACACCATTTAATCAAAATGGTACTCCTGTAAATGAAACTTTTATTTCTCATTGTGAGTGGGTTCTAGATAATGGCTGCGACGGTATAAATATTTTAGGCTCCACGGGCGAAGCAAATTCTTTAAGCATTCTTCAAAGAAAGTCTCTAATGGAAAATGCAGCAAGCCACATAAACTTGAAAAAACTTATGGTGGGTACAGGAACACCCTCACTTAATGAAACAATAGATCTAACCGAAACAGCCGATAGCTTAGGTTATCAAGTAGCATTAGTACTACCACCTTATTACTACAAACCAGTCACAAATTTGGGTTTATACAAGTGGTATGAGTCCTTACACAAATGCTTGGGCTCAAGAAAAATTAGTTTATATTTTTATAACTTTCCTCAAATGACGGGACTAACAATTCCAACGGACGTTATCAAGGAGCTAAATTTAGCTTACCCTGAACGGTTTTGCGGTATCAAGGATTCCTCTGGCGAAATGGCATATTGTCGACAGCTTGCCCAAATTGAAGGATTTAAAGTATTTCCTAGTTCTGAAATCTCTATCTCTGAAGCACACAAGTCCAACTTTTCGGGATGCATTTCTGCAACAGCAAATGAAACTTCTGCACTGTGTGCGGCTGCCTGGGCAAGTAAGAAAAAATGTGATCCCAGTCTCATTGATAGAATTCGAAAAATTCGCATGAAAATAGCATCAGAATCACTTGTTTCATCAATAAAATTTTTACTTGCAAGAAGAACAAAAAATGCCACTTGGCGCAATGTCCTGCCGCCATTGAGTGATATTGGAGATCGACGTGAAAAAGATCTTATGAAGTTTTTTGAATTTATAGATATTTGAGTCTAAATTTTGTTAGGTTGATTCTGTAAAACTAGTCTCACGCTTTCTCTGTTTCTAAGCTTGTCCGAAAACTTTTTTAAATTTGGTCGAGTGGCATAGAGCTCATTTTTTTTTAAGTCCCACCTCATTAGCATATATAAATAAAAGTCCGCTGCAGTTAGCATTTCGCCGCAAATAAAAGGCGAAATCTCTGTTTCTATATAGTCGTAAATTGTAGCTTGTTCTTGTTGAGCACGTTTGCGTAAATCTTCATACGAATCCTTTGTGACATAATAACGAGAATGATGTTGCCTGTGATATCCGGAATATAACGACGTCGCAAATAAAGCCAAAAACTGCCAAAATCTGTCATGCTGATACGTACCATTCTTTGGTATCATTCTATTGAATCTGTTAGTTATATGGTTAACAATCGCCAGTGTCTCGAAAATAGTAGTGCCATCGGGACAAATTAATAAGGGTATTCTGCCTTGGGGGTGATGAGACTCAAACTTGAATATCTGTTTATCACCCAAATTTACAAACTGAATTTCATATGGTACGGCTAATTCTTCCAATAAAAATTCTGCTATTAACGATCCTGCTCCTGGCCGACCAATTATTTTATATGTGCCTGATTTCATTTTAGTATACCTATTACCTGATAACCCGCAAACCATTATTTAGTGAACGACACGATTAACTATATAATATTATTTGGATAAATAAAGAAAAAGCCAGCAAACATAAAAGTACGCCGAAACCAACTTCAACAGACTTTTTATAACGATCAAGAAAATTTGTCATCCTTGAAGTGCTGGCCCAAGCTACCATTAGAAAGTACGCTGCTGTATCTATGAAACCAGCCAACGTCGCCATTCCCAAGTGAGTTATAGAAGTTTGCCCTGATCCAAGAAATTGGCTGAAGAGTGATAAAAAGAATGCTGCTATCTTCGGATTTAGGATTGCCACTGCAAAACCTTGCCAAAACCTATTGGTAGTATTTCTCGTTGTTGTCTCTTCGACGCCACGGTGCAGGGGCCAGAGAACTGACTTAAGTATGCGAATGCCCACAAACGCCAAGAATACTGCGCCTAAAAATTGTATAATAGAAAATAATAGCAACGATGTTTTTATAAGTACAATAAGACCTGTGGCTGCCATTAAAGCATACAAAAAAACACCAGTACCGTGACCAAAAGACGCTAGATATCCTGCCTTTCGCCCTGCGGAGGCGGTTACTGACAAAATAACAATAAGACTTGGACCAGGGGAAAAGGCACCAAGAATGCAAATAAATGCCAGTGAAACCCAATCTTGAATTGTCACAGCTCACCAAATTCAATTATATAACTTTCAGACCGGTGAAAGTTTTTGAAAGTCCTTTTTTCCATTTTTGTTGACCCAAAGAGTTCCTTCCTCGATATCAAACCACCACCCATGAACCTTCAATTTTTTATCCGATACAGCCGACCGTATCCATGGAAACGTCAGTAAATTCTTAATTGAATTGATTATAGATGCCTGTTCTACGAGCCGAGTTATTCCATTTTGAGGGTTGATGTTGGCCACACTCTCCACCGCAGGGCTAGCGATCTCTACCCATGAGGTAATAAATTCACTTTCTCTCTTTTGCTCCCCAAGCAAATGAGAGCAGGCTGCTCTAATTCCACCACAATATGAATGTCCTAATACAATTATGTGTTCAACTTGAAGTTTTAGCACGGCAAATTCTAGTGCTGCACTTGTACTATCATTGCTTTTATCAGGTTGGTATGAAGGAACTAAATTTGCTACATTTCTAATTACAAACAAGTCTCCTGGTTTTGAGCCAAAAAGTATCATCGGATCAACTCGCGAGTCAGAGCAAGCAATTACCATAGTTTTTGGTTTTTGTCCTTCTCTAACCAATTTTTCGTACAGTCTTTTGTCTTCCTCAAAAAAGCTGTTCCTAAATTCCTCAAAGCCGATTATTAAGTCCTTGACCATCTGATACCATTTGAAATACATGTTTGTGTAATTATGTTAGTTAACAATCTATTGCTTATTACAGTTTCTTCTTTTTGTGTACTATTTTTTAGGGAATTGCCTTACTATGAAAAAAACATGCTGTGGACCGGGTTATGCATCGCCAGCGGAAGCCATAAAAGCACCGAGAGAGAAGTTACTTTATACCATTGCAATATATACTGGAACTGGAATTCAAAAACCTGATTACCTTGCAACAATTGATACAGATCCTGAAAGTCCAAGATATTCCCAAGTAATTCATCGGCTTAATATGCCAAATATTGGAGATGAATTGCATCATATGGGTTGGAATGCATGTTCGTCATGTCACGATGATATGAAGATGTCACGAAAATATCTTCTATTGCCAGGAGTTAGGTCCAACAATATCTATATAGTCGACACCTTATCTAATCCTAGGGAGCCTAAAATATTTAAAGTTATCAGTGGTGATGAAATTAAAGCCAGGGCAAATCTATCAGGACCACACACTGTGCACTGCTTGGGAAGCGAAATCATAATTTCATTCCTAGGTGACGCTAAAGGAGAGGCCCCCGGCGGTTATTTACAGTTGAATAAAGATTTTGAAATAGTTGGCCGCTGGGAAAATTCTATGGGAAATATAAAATTTGGCTATGACTTTTGGTACCAACCACGTCACAACGTTATGGTGTCTTCTGAATGGGCAGCTCCCAATACGTTTATGCCCGGTTTCGACCTGGAAGAAGTTGGTATGTTAAAATACGGTCGGGAACTTCACTTTTGGGATTTTGAGAGGAGGGAGCCTGTCGAAAGTTTTTATCTCGGTGAGGACGGGTTAGTTCCACTTGAAGTAAAGTTTCATCACAACCCAAACAGCAGTCACGGGTTCTGCGGCGCTGCATTAAGTACTAATGTTATCCATTGGTGGAAAGATGAGAAGGGGAAATGGAAGTGGGAAAAAATAATTGATGTGGAAAATGAACAGCATCCCGAGTGGCCAATACCCCTTCCTGGAGTTATGTCAGCAATTTTAGTTTCAATGGATGACAAATATCTTTATTTAAATAACTGGTTACATGGGGACATGCGTCAATATAATATCAGTGATCCTCATAATCCCAAATTGACAGGACAAGTGTGGATGGGCGGCTTGTTAGGAAAGGCCCCAGAAATCAATGGAGTTAAGATGGCCGGTGGACCTCAAATGTTTCAACTCAGTCTTGATGGCAAACGTCTATATGTAACGACATCTTTATTTTCAACTTGGGACAATCAGTTCTATCCTGAAATACGTAAAAAAGGTGGTGTCTTGTTAATGATCGATTGTGACCCAGAAAATGGTGGTATGAAAATAAATTCTGATTTTATAGTTAATTTTGGTAACGAACCCAATGGGCCATCTCGGTGTCACGAGAGTCGATACCCGGGAGGAGACTGTACCTCTGATATATGGCTTTAGGAGAAATTTATGGATCATAATCAACCTTATAATGAAAACTACCTTGCCGATATTCTTTCTAGCGTGAAAAACATAGCTATGATAGGAGCAAGTGAAGATCCAACGAAGTTCAGTTATGGCGTATTACGAGTTTTACATGAGCAAGGCTATAATATGATACCAATAAATACCAAGCCAGGTGTTAAACAAATTCGAGGACTTAAGGTGTTTAACTCCCTCGAAAATGTGGATAAAAAAATTGATATGGTTCAAGTTTTTAGAAGATCAGAAGCACTGTATGAGGTGGCAGAAGAAGCTATAAAGGTTGGCGCAAAAGTCTTGTGGGCTCAAATTGGGGTATTCAATGAGGATGCAGCTAAATTAGCGGAAGACGCAGGCCTAAAGGTCGTTATGAATCGGTGTCCCAAAATAGAGCTATTTAGACCATTTTGGAAACCTAAACTCCATTTGGGAATATAATGTATCAAAAAGAATACTTCAGAGTTGATTTTGTGAATAGTAAAGTTTCAATAAAAGTAAAGTCGGATGAGTCTATATATGAAGCAGCGGTTAAAGCCGGTTTGCAACTCCCAATTGGATGCAAGTACGGCGGGTGCATTAGCTGTGCGGCCAAGCTAAGAATTGGTAAAGTAAAACAGCCGGGCGCAACTGCTCTAAATAAGAGGCAATCAAAGATAGGTTACGTATTATTGTGTGTCGCTAAGCCAGTAGCGGACTGCGTAATTGAGGAAGGCATAGAGTCCCACAATGAACTTTACCAAAACCCTTTTATCAGTAAAAATTTTAAAAGGTAGAAACGCCATAGTGTAATTTTTTGGTAATTTTTTTAGGAATTGTGATTGTGAAGAATACAAAAGATTTTGGTTTTGGAACTCAAATTAGAAAATCACCATTTTTCAATGCGACGGTAAAGTGGGGGGCCAAAGATTTTTCTGTATATAATCATATGTATATACCAAGAGATTTTGGCGACCCAGTGGAAAACTTTTGGAACCTAATAAATAGTGCAATTCTATGTGATGTCAGTGTGGAAAGACAAGTTGAAATTACAGGTCCCGATGCATACAAATTTATTCAATATTTAACTCCTCGAGATATCTCAAAATGTGCTATTGGCCAGTGCAAATATATTTTAATAACTGATAATAGCGGCGGAATTTTAAATGATCCAGTTCTACTAAGACTTGATAAAAATCACTTTTGGCTATCCTTGGCTGACAGTGATGTTCTTCTTTGGGCAAAAGGAGTAGC
>MDTA01082770.1_pt1 | contig 23099 bp, 23 predicted proteins | sample 811151 | NCBI WGS metagenome assembly MDTA01 (sample SAMN05326648, study PRJNA326480) | marine metagenome | isolation source: seawater | place: Indian Ocean: South | collected 2010
AAATAAATAAACTAAAAGTAATAAGCAACACCCAGTAGCCAGCATGTTGAACCATGCTCAAGCTAAGCTCAGGGGAAAAGCCCCACTGCCCCACTACAAAAGAAATAATACCGATGACAGCAAATAGGGCTAATTTCATGAAAATGATACTTAACGAATACGTACAAATAAAAAAGCCACTTGTCTCCGTCGAGCTCAAGTGGCTTTTCTCTTAAAACTAGAGAAGGAAGTCTAGGCTAGTAGGAGTATTCAACCTTCATACCACCTTTAGTACGAACTTGAAGGGTACCACCAGACTCTTTGATAACCAGTGTTTTATAGGACTCACCAGCAACAGGCGTAATATCATTAAAATAGACGCCTTTTAGCTTGTTGTATTTACAGCTTGATACACCATTTTCGAGGATGTACTGCTGACCGGCCGAGGCAACTTGACGCAAGTTGTTAATGATAGCCTTGCGACGTGATTCTTCACGAACCTTGTTAAATGCAGGAACAGCCATCGCGGCAAGCAAACCGATGATGACCACAACAATCATGATTTCGACAAGTGTGAATCCTTTTCTGATTTTATTTTTCATAGGGATTAAGTCTATTTGTAGTTTAGAGGATAATTTTGACGCGGGGCCAAGTGAGTCATGAGATAGTTGAAACTCAGAGAAACAATACGTCAAAAGAAAATGTAGAACTTCTCTAGGGGTTTCTTGGGCATAATCCTAGATCAAAGGTCTAGCACTGACAAGTAAAAAATATCGAAAAATAAGAGTGCTTAATCATTAAGGAAATAAACACAAAAGCGAAACCCTATAGTGCGACTACGCGACTGCTTACCAAAATCAACTAGAGGCACTTGCTCTAGAATTTGGGGCAAATCCTCCATACTTCCACCAATGACAGCTGCAGTCTCTAGTGAAGGATCTGCGTCAAGCCATTCAGCAACATTACCCAACAAATCATACCCCCCATGAGCATTAGGGGATTTAGTACGAATAGGATGCGTCTTAATACCGCTATTGGTAGCATTCCAAGTTTGTGATGAAATGTCAGAGTCATTAACTTGACCTAGTGCATCACGAAACAAGCGCTCATCTGGAAGTTCTACAGGCCTCCCAATACACCATGCAAGGTATTTGCAAAAACGCGTTGCCTCTTCCCATGAAACAGAGTCTACAGGGAGATCATCTCCAACGTGCCGACTCGGATTACTTGCCATAACCAAGCGAAACAACCCTTGAGGCATCTCAGCATTAAAAAGCTTCCTATCTAAGACTCCAGGGACAGCCATTAACTGGCCATAGACAGCATTAAGAATAGCCTTCAAGTTTCCTTTACGAGACATCAAATACTCAATTTTCTCTGCCAAAACTGACTGCTCCTGAACGACCAAAGCATATTCTTTCTGAAAAACCATCCACAGATTGTCTAATTCATTAAGATGCTTTGTTGCAGCCTCAACATCTCTATGCGCTAAAGCGATATCTAGCTTGGACAGCTGATCCTTTAAAGATTGTAGTGATGTTTGGCTGAGAGCCAACTGTTCTGCATGCCGCAAACTAGAAATACGACTCGAAGATGCATAGCGAGACTTTGGGTATTTTTGATTGAGCTCTTCCTGTAAAGCTCTAGCAGAGGCATAAGCCTGGGCAGCATTCTGATAGTTTCCACTCTTTTCATACTCCTCAGCTTGCTTAACAACGCTCAAAAAATGCGCATGAAGACCAGCGGCTTCTATGGTTTGAACATCACGAATAAGGGCATTCAAGCGAGCAAAATCAACGTAGCGAGTGTTCTTATAGTCTGTATTAATGCGCTCCTGAAGAACAGTAGCAGTCTGAAAAAGCTTTTTGGCCTGGTCCCCATCCCCTATATCTAACGCCTCACGAGCTGCTCGCTCTGCCGTATAACTCTCTATCGACAAAGGCTCCGCTTCAAGGTCCTGAATAATGCGACTCAAACGAATGGGCCTCCCATAGTCTGCTGCTTGACTCAAAGGGTATTGCTCATTAATTTCTTTTTGCAAATAAGCAGCCTGATACAAAGTATTAATAGCTACATCCTTGTCACCCTCAGACAGAGCACTGCGCCCAACACGCTCAAGTTCAAGGCTTTCCTCGAGAAGGACATCTGCTTGCTCATTTTGCAACAATTCCTCAAGCCTCTTTAAGCGGCCAATAGCATCAATGTCTACCCTTCCTAAACGCTCAACATAAGCACGTTGCAAACGAATAGCCTCTTCAAGCATCAGGGCATGCTCTGCATTAAGAGTATCGCCTTGCTCTCTAGAGCCAAGAAAAGCTTGTTCCAAGCGCTCACTCTCAATAAGGAGCTGAGCAAGTCCTTCGTCTTCAACACTTTCATCAAAAGACTCACTCCTCCATGATTCGTCCATATCTACTCGTTTAGGGCCTAGTCTAGAAATCCAGACAATAAGGCCCATAATAAATACGAAAACAAAAAAATAGCTCAGTATTCGACGCAAAAGTTTGTTTTTCTCATCAGAATCCATCACTCTAGGGGAAGGTTGTGGATAGTTTACATAGCCGACAAAAAGAATGCAAATGTTTAAACAAATCACTGTTTTTGGCCCAGGGCTTTTGGGCGCATCTGTCTTACAAGCTGTTCATAAACATGGCCTCGCAAAACGCAAGGTCGCCTGGGAGCGCGACCCCAAACGAGCCAAGCTTTGCAGTGAACAGCCCTGGTGTGATGTAGCTTTCACGGACATAAGCAAGGCTATCGAAAGTGCTGATTTCATTGTCATGGCTACACCCGTCGATACGATTGTTGATCTACTCCGAAAAATAGGCCAACACATCCAACCAGGAACACTCGTAACTGATACAGGAAGCACCAAGGTACTAATCTGTGATGAGGGCCATCATGCGATCCAAGACCCTGCACACTTTATCGGCTCACACCCCATGGCTGGCTCAGAAAAATCGGGCTTTGAGCATTCAAGCGAAACACTTCTTGAAGGCCGTACATGCCTAGTCACCCCCTTACCTCAAAGCGATGAAGCTGCAACAGAAAAAATCGTCCATTTCTGGGAAGCCCTAGGAATGCAAGTAACCTGCCTCTCACCCCTTGCCCATGATGATGCTGTTGCCCATATCAGCCACCTACCTCAAATATTAGCATCCACTCTCTGCGCCTATCTTGAAACATGCGAACCCCCTTGGCATCGATTTTCAGGAAGCGGCCTTCGAGACACTACACGCATTGCAGGCAGTCCTCCAGACCTCTGGAAAGAAATCCTCCTTCAAAACAGAACTCACGTCCTTCAAGCCCTTGAAGGCTATGAAAAGTCAATCCGCAGCCTTCGTACGGCCCTTTTTGAAAATGATCCTGCCAAGCTACTTAAAGTCTTAAAGCAAGGCAATGTCTACCGCGACAAGCTAGACCGTTATATCAAGCACCAAAACCCAAGTTTATGACAGCATCTTTTCCCATAAAGCCATTTACGGAAAGCATCCAGGCAAATGCCACACTCCCTGGTTCAAAAAGCATCACAAACCGAGCTCTTCTCCTAGCAGCACTGAGTACAGGTGGCACTCGCCTTGATGGTGCTTTATTCAGTGAAGATACAGAGATTATGGCCGAATGCCTCCATCGACTAGGTTTTGGCGTCCGCAAAGATCCCGCAGAAAAAACACTTTTTGTCCAAGGCCAAGGAGGAAAAATTCCAAATGCCCATGCAGAGCTTTACTTTGGCAATGCGGGAACCGCCGCACGTTTTGTAACAGCACTGTGTGCACTGCATCCTAATGGAAAGTATCATCTCGATGGCTCCGAAGCAATGCGAGAGAGACCGATGAAAGGCCTTCTTAAAGCATTGGAAGAGCAGGGAACATCCATCTTATTCCATGAAAAACCAGGGCATTTTCCTCTCACACTCTCAACGCAAGGTCTCCAAGGCTGCTCCCTATCCCTAGACCCTTCCTCTAGCAGTCAACTCCTTTCAGCGCTTCTCATGGTGGCCCCCTATATGAAAGCCCCCCTTGTGCTAGAGCTTGAGCGAGAAACGGTCTCAAAGCCATTCGTTGCGATGACAATAGCCATGATGGAAGCCTTTGGCTATACAGGGCTATCTCAACCCTCTTCAACAACCTACACAACGAACGCACAAATACCTTATAAAGCACCTAAATCCTACTCCATCGAGCCTGATGCTACGGCTGCTAGTTATTTCATGGTACTGCCGCTTATTACAGAGGGATCTATCACCATTCAATCAACAGGCCTCGTATCCCTTCAGGGAGACATTCACTTTGCAAGTATTCTTGAACAACTTGGCTTCGCCATTGATCGTTCCAACAATAACTGGACATTTTCACACAATGGCACACTACCAGAGACTCACCTCTACTTTGACTTTAACCCAATCTCAGACACATTCCTCACATTGGCAGCATTAGCCCCCCTACTCAAAACACCCATCACGCTGAATGGCCTTGCCCATACACGCCTTCAAGAAACAGACCGCATTAACGCTATGGCAACAGAGCTCGAGCGCCTGGGCCAAGAAGTCAAGACCACAGAGGACAGTCTCACAATCGCACCTAAGCCACTTCGTAGCGCCACGATTCAAACCTATAAAGACCATCGAGTCGCTATGAGCTTTGGAATTCTCGGTTCTCATAACCTCAACAAAGACGGCACTCCTTGGCTCTTCATTGAAGATCCTGGCTGTTGCTCAAAGACATTTCCCAATTTTTTTGAAGTACTTGCTAACCTGCGTGAATCCTCCTAATTCAATAATTAGATGACATCGCAAGATTTTATTATTATCGCCATAGATGGAGGAGCCGCCTCGGGAAAATCAACAACCGCACGGGCACTCTCCGAAAAATATAAGCTTCTCCATGTAGACACTGGGAGCCACTATCGGGCACTCACCCAAGCACTCCTCAATGCAGGCCTTGAAAGTGCTAGCGAATCTCAAGTTCAAAACTATTTGAGTAAGCTAAACCTGGATGTTGATATTGAAAAGCGCACAGCTCACATCGTCCTCAACGACAAAAGGCTAAACTATTCAGAACTACGTAGCCCCAAGATAAACGAAACGGTCTCTTATTTTGCTGCAATGCCCTCTGTACGGAGTTACCTGTTAAATTACCAACGCAACCAAGCACATATTGCCAAAGAACATAACTTCAGCGGCCTTATCATGGAAGGGCGGGATATTGGGTCAGTCATTTTCCCCAGCGCCACCCTTCGCCTTTTCTTTTATGCGGATGAGGCAACGCGAGCTTCCCGTCGTCAAAAAGACGGCGAACAAGATGCCATCGCACAACGCGACAAACTCGATTCTCAACGCAAAGCAGCTCCCCTCACCTGTCCAGAAGGAGCCATCCAGGTAGACACATCATCAAAATCAATAGATGAAGTCATCCAAGCGATGAGCATCCTTATTGAAGATGCGTTAAAGAATGCAGTCCACCCATAAGTGCATTCAAGGCTTGAGCACGATGGCTAATCTTATTTTTAACGCGAGCGCCTAACTCAGCAAAAGTAGTATTATGACCATCCGGGATAAAGATAGGATCGTAGCCAAATCCCTGCTCACCGAGCATGTTCCTTGCAAGGGTACCCGAGCATTCTCCACGGAAAATATATTCTTCATCTTGAGTTAAAAGAATCATCACACAAACAAACCGAGCTTTGCGGTTTGTTTCGGAGCGTTCATCTACCTCGGCAAGTAATTCTGCACATTTGACCAAGCTGGATGCATCCGGGCTACCGTAACGGGCGGTATGAATACCAGGTGCGCCGCCTAGAGCATCGACCTCAAGACCACTATCTTCGGCAAGTACCCAAGCATCTTTGCCCAAAGAAGCCTTCAATGCCCTAGCCTTCAAGCGCGCATTCCCAATGTAATCAGGAGCATTTTCTTCAACAAAAGGCATACCTCCTGCAGTTTTTGCAGAAAGGACACAAATGGGAAGTGCTGCAGCCTCAAGCATCGTACGCACCTCAACAAGCTTTCCTTCATTAGATGAGGCAAAGTATAGCGCAATTTCTTTCATAAGTTGATGTAAGATTTTAAATACTTAAAGTGGGCCTGCCAAATGCACAGCAACACGACCGCCAGGCTGCTGCAAGCGAAGAACAGTAAGCTTGCCTGCCTCAACAGGCACCTGAAAGCCTCCTGGGAAGCCTAGGCCGTTAATCGTTACATGATGGACTCCTGGCCCCATCCAAAAATCAGCAATTTGAATATTATTCGGCAAAGTAAGCCAGCTACGCCTATCCGCCTGTTCAGTAACCACAGATGCAATGCCCACAATAAGCCCCAAAGTATCGTTTTGCCGATTGGCTTGATTCTGTAATTGATCTTTTATAATGAGTCTTAAAACCTGCCTAATCGCAATACCCACATAGCGCTCAACAAGCGCCCTAACGGCAAGCTCTCGAACATAACACACGGGTTCTGTTTTACCAATAAAAGTATCTTGAGCGAACACAGATGCACTCCAAGACTGCTGGACTTGAGGTGGATAATAAGGAAGAGCAACCGTATAAGAACGTTCTGTCCAAAAGATAGGTATAAAAATCTGCTCTTTTGCCTGAACAAAGCCTTGCTCTAAAATAACGAGTAAACGGCCTGCGCCCTGAGGGGTATGAAAAGCAGGAAGCTCTCGCCTAAATAGACGCTTAAAATGATCCCAGTCATCTATACGCTTAAGCTCACGAGCTAAACGCAAAACATGCTCTTGCAAGTAAGCATTATTGGGAAACATCTCTAATGCTTTTTTGTAAGCGATATAAGCATTATCAAGCTCTTCCAATCGATCCCAGATAACTCCCGTCAAATAAAAGCTAAAGGCATTTTGAAAAGAATTCTCAACGCGCTGAGCCGAAAAGCTCATTTGTGAAAGCAACTGCTGAAAATCATCTGAATTCTCGAGATTAATATTATACTTCTCAGCATCAGCACGCGCTTTTTCAATTTCATCTTGATGGCGACGAAATGCCGCTTGCTGCTCATTCTCTGTACGGCGAGCTTCTACGGCTGCCCCTTCAAGATTTCCTGATTCCAAATAATTAAGCATTTGAAATGTGTTTACAAAGATCTTTTCATAACCAGGCACTTGGTAGGGAATAGCATTATCATTGAGCGTTAAAGCTCCAGCATAAGCAAGCAATTGCTCAGGCCCTAAGGGGGGCTTTTTCCACTCATCACGAATCAACTGATAAGCTTCTTCATATTTCTGCTTACTCACATCCCTCTCACCACCCAAGCTGGCGACGCGCCCAGCTTCCTCAAAATAAAGAACACGATCTACTGAGTCCTCATGCTTAGCAAGATCCTGAAGAGCAAGCGCAGTATCGCCTTCAGCCACGGCCTCTTTTACAGAGCGCATTTGGTAGGGATAGCTAATAATCAAGCTCGGTGTTGAACAACCGGCACCCAAACCTATCGTCAACACTACAAAAACTCCAAGAACTACCTGCCGCCAAATTATCATATAATACAGGATCTAGGCTAAACCCAATGCTTGCGCTGTCAATTCAAGCCGGTCCTCATGTACTAAAGGTGTCTTTGCAGAAGACTCCTTGCCCGCTCACGCAAGCCTTCACTGAGCCAGGCACCCTCCTCACTCAAGTAAGCCTGAACAAAAGCCTGCAAAACACCAGCCTGGTCTGACTTAGGGTCCGTATCACGCATCGGAATGAGGAGCTGAGCAATCACATTAAGCCAGGAATCCAATAACTCCTCTGAAAAAACTTTGTCTTCAAAAAGCGCATCCAGCGTCTCTACAAAGGTTTCTACAATTGCCATATCGATTTGCCCATCAAGCTCTGCAGAATTCATAGCAAGCTCGATAAACTGACGCAATACAGCCGCATGCTCTCCTGAATTTTCTCTTGCACGACCACCCAATTGTTGAATTTCAGCAATAGTCCTTTGTATCCTTGCTTGAGCCCACTCGACATACTCCTGCGCATAAACGACAATCACAGTAGTCGTTCCATTCTCGTGGGTCTCCACCTCAACAGACTCGAAGGGAAAGCTCGGGCACCCACAACCACAAGGACATGGACCAAACCCCATAAGGCCTACCCAAACACTCAACATTAAAAGTAAAAAAGGAATGAAGACCGCCCTAAAATAAAACATATAAAAAATGATCAGACTGTAGCCTCAGGCTCAAGCTCATTCTTAAAAAATTAAGCCATCTCCATGTACTTTTTCAAATACCACTCCCCCTTAGCATCATCCACCTCCTTAAGTGCATCCAGCAAATGGCTTCTTAATGACTCGGGTAAAAAATCTTCGCGAGTAAGTAACGACCACACGCGAATAATGTTAACCCGTGTTTCATCGGTCTTAGCAGCCTTAAAAGCATCTACAACAGCGCCTGCAGCCTGTTCAGCAAACGGGACCTCAAGAGCTCCTGCAATCAGGGCTGCCTCTAAACCACTCCACCCAAGCGCTTGAACTGCATTGTCCTTAAAGGCAATCAACTCAATCAAGCGCTTTGCAATAGGGTTTAGTCGAGAAGTTGGTACCCTATCTTTCACTCCTAGTAAAATACCGTAAACACGGCCAAAAACACCAAGCCATAAAGGCTCTGATTTGCGCGACTGAATCAACGTATCTAGGCGATCATAATAATCCTCTCGCTCTGCCACAGAAAGTCGAGGAAACGCAACAAAGGAAACTAACCCCTCTAAAACAACAGACCACAAGCCAAGAGACATTGATCGAGTTAACTTCTTACTGAGCATTTGCGTCATCACATTCCAGGCCTGATCCAAACACTCCTTAGGCATATACCCCAAGCCTAATAACACGTCTAAAAGGCCTAAAGCACGTAAAGGAAGCTTTTCCCTATTCTGACACACATCGCAATAATCAAAGACAGCTTCAGCCAAAGCTTTATAGTGTTTCTCATCAAAAACATCTTTCACTAAAGACGTATCTAAGATTTTACCCATCAAACCAAAAGTATTCTCACATTGAGCCTTAACGATTGCTTCAACCAGCAAATCAACCCATGCCGTTTGATGAGGACTCTCTCGAACCTTAGGTGGGTTTACAAGCACTTCTGCAATAGACCCAGCAAGCTCAATTGCAATATCTTGAGACCATTTACTATTAAAAATGTGCTGATGAATTTTTAAACAAAGTGCATCATTTTCTTCATTGAGATAATGCCAGTGAAGAGAAAGGCCCATAATCCGAAGCAACGTTCGCAGAGCAGACACCCCTTGAGCATGCTGAACGATATAAAAAATCGACTCTAAGCAACACTGTACTTGCGCATCATTAAGTTCACAAGATTGCAAAGCTTGCAACAAGCACTCACCAACGGGCGCATAGAGTGAAACCTCGTACTCATGAGTTAAAAATCCTCGAAGCCAATCAATGAGCTCACCAGCAGCACTGGGCTCAATATGTCCCTGGGAAAAAGCAACCTGCATGGACTGCGCTGTGTAAGCATAAATACGCCAATCACCATTCTTTTCTACGGCCTCGCGCATGAGACAAAATGCCTGGTCACGCTTATCCCTCCCAGCATCCCTAAAAGCCATAAGAAGCCCCAAACTTTTAATAACAGACTTTAGCCTAACGACATCCTCATTATCCGAAGCCAAACGCTTAATAGCTTCATAGGCGCGGGCACGAGCAGTCTCATCGTCGACAGGTCCAGCCCAAATAGCAACATAGAGCTCCATGAGAAAGAAGCAGACGAGGCCCCGACTTCCTGCAAGGACCTCAACTTCTTCCAAGCGATCCATAACGTGCGGCAATCGGCTCAAAGGGAAACCCGTCTTAATAACCAAAACCTTGATAGCATGAAGCACGCAACTTAAAGCTGTCTCATCTTCATCGTACAAGATATCATCGACAAAAAGCTCTATAGCATCCTCAAACTCCTGAGGCTCGAGCTCAAACTCTGCCATAGCATCCACAAAGCATGTAAATGCATAGCGAAGACCTGCAGAATCATCGAAACGCTCTAAATAAGCAAGTTGTATACGCCTTAGGGGATGGTCTATGGGATAGGTCTGCACAATGAAAGCACGCTAAAGAGAACTCACATCAGCGCAAGACTAAGCATACCTCACTGACTGTACCACTCGTTATACCAATCTCTTTGCTCATCCGAAAGCCGCCCCAAGTAGAGTGCATTGACGTAAGCCCTTTGGATACTTTGTGCAATGGCCACATCTGGCCCTGTTAGGAGCATATTCCTAAGTCCTATAAAAGCAAGGGCTCGCTCTGCTGTTGTTGGCAAATCCGTCAAGAGGCAATGCTCAAGCACATGCATCAGTGCATAGCGAAACATAACTGGCATATCTACATCGACGAGTACGCCATTAATGGCTTCCAAAATGCGTCTCTCCCAATCACTACTTACAAGCACATCGCGCATAACAACTTGCCCTGCCATGATTGCAGCGGCCTGAAAACGCTCCACTCCAGCAGCTGCACCCTGATCCAAAGCATGTAATAAGGTCATCGCCCACATTTCATATACGGGCTGTTGCACCTCAAATGGTAGTGCCCCAACATCTCGCTCCTGCATCTCATTGACGAGCTCATACAATACACCAAGGCCAGGCGCCTCAGGCATCTCAATGGGTCTCTCCAAAGCAGCTCCTAAGGCTTGAACTAACAACTGAACAACCGCCGCGTGATCTCCAGCATCATAAGCCCCTTCCGCTTGATCCGCAATATACTGAAGGATATCTTCGGGGTTATTAACAACAGACGCTTCCTTGCTGGCTTCAACACCATAGTCAGGCAACGCTACAATAGGCTCCACAGTGAGTGGCTGCATATAGCGTATCAACTCTATCTCTAAGGACTGAAAATCAAAATAAACGGAAAATGCCACAAGATGAAGTGGCATCACAAAAATAAATAGAAAAAAAGATCTTAGGACAGGGGTAAAGTAAGCCATAGATTTAAATAAGGTTTAAGAGTTCCTCACTATACTTACATATTTTCTTTGGGTAAAGCTTGAAAAACAAACTCCAATGCTAACGCCTCTGCTCTATTTTTAGGACACTCAATGAGCTCAGCTCGCACAGCATCTAACGCATTCTGAACAAATCTACTTTCTGAATAATCCTGAACGATTTTAGTTAAAAGAGCGATCGCTCGGAGCCGTAAAACATCACTACCCGCGCCTTTATCTAACACCGTGATCAACGTAACAACCATACGCTTAAGCATGATTTCATAAAGCTCAGGCAAAGCACCTAGCATCAAGGTTAATGTATCCACAATACTATCAAGCTCTGCATCACTAGCATCAGGAGAAATCGCGATATGCCCTAGCCCCGCAACACCCTCTTCAAGAACATAAGTAGGACGACCTTCAACCTTCAAAAATTCAATCAACTTACGCAAAAACCCTTGCCTAAGGTAAGGGTTTATCCCTTTTGTCTGCAAAATTTTAATCCACGCGGAAATCACACCATAACTGATCTCTTTATAATGCTTATAACCTGACTGGCTATAGCCATAGATAATATTCACTGCATCATGCCATTCAAGTTCCTCCAAAGAGCCCGAATAAACAAGCTCCGCGAGCTCCACAAGAAGCGTCCGCGTCAACACAGGAATGTGGATCCATGAAAAATCTAGTAAAGCACCCTTATGAAAAGAAAGAATAGCCTGAAGAGCTTGGTTACGCAAATCGAGACTAAGGCGACTACCTTGCACTGCAGCACTGAGTGCTCGAATAATCTCATGCACCACAGAGAACTGTTGGGAAACAAGCAGGCTCTTAAGCTGCCCGATAACAGCCTCCTGGACACCGTAAGAAAACGAATAATACCGTAATGCATTACCCAAAATGCGCATAAAGCGCTCCATATATTGGCTTCGCACCCCTTCATACTCTAACTGATTGAAAATAAAAATAAGCAATCGCCTCACTTGATCATCAGAGAGTGCAATAGATTCAATCGCCTCATTGAAACCATCTAACCAGTGCCCCCAATTATTAGGCACTTCCTCTTCACTGAACAGCTCGAGCATAGCATCCCCTAAAGCCACTTGGTCTGATACTCCTATGTAAGGACAAGTCAGCAAAAGTTGAAAAAGCCGAATGCAATTAAAATATTCGAGACCTTCAGCATCAATTTCAGCATTATATTTTATTTTCCACAGCAAAACTTCGGTAACGTAGTGCAACAAGACCTCGAGACGCTCTCGGCTAACATCGCTCAAATCCCTACGCTGAATAGCCTCGAGCAGAATAACCATCCCGTAAACATCGTGTCGTCTGCCTTCCCAGAATATGGGCGCAACAATATCACCAAGATCGTCGATTTGTTCAACTTGATGCTGCACAGCAGCCAAAACGCCTTCAAAAGGAGAAGCCCCATCAAGGATTACTTCTTCTACATTGCCATTTTCATCGAGCAACAAAATGGGCCCTATGGGTACAAAAGGAAGCACATCTACTGAACCATTCAATAAACTACCCGGAGAAGGAAGTACTTCTTCTATCCTCAATTCTCGAGTCAAAAGAACTGAAGTATCGATACGCCATGCATTAAAAGCTCGCACATCAAGCAAAGCACAAAAGACACAAAAAAAGCAACATAATCCCCTCATAGATAAAAACATAGAAAAATTAACAGCCAGAAACTATACTTTCTCAAGCACAGCCCAGTCTTAACAATAATCTTTTATTAAAATCCGCCCGAAGTAAAGTAAAGGGTAAATATGTTTACTCCAAAAGGAAAGTTCAAAGCCGCCCTCAAACGTCTTTTTACCAAGGCTTAACACACGCTGAACTTTAATGCGAAGCACCCGTATTGTCCTCAGATTTGGGTCCATAGAGAACATCTTCGACCCAATCATCCTCCTTTTGAAGGACTTCACAAATAGCACTCAAATACACTTTATATAGACTAGCCTCACTTCGCGTCTCCATCCATTTATCAACAAGCTCATCCACTGAATTAAAATCAATTTTTTTATCGAAACAACGTGCCAAACATAAGAGATGAGCTCGATCAAAAGACCAGGCATTTTTCTTCTTAGAGGTGAGACGCTCCTGTCTCTGGGCCTCAAGTAAAGCAATGTGAGGATTCGCCCCCAATGCCTCAAAAAGAGCCTGCCAACAAGCTTCACGAAAAGAATTTGTTCTTTTTGCAAGAATTTCTCGCTGCCGCTTAACTGCTTTTAGCACAGCATAGTCCGGAAGGCCAAGATCACTATAAAGCACAGCAAGCACAGCATCTATAAAACTCAAGCAGTGTCCCAAACCAAGCGGACTTACCCAATTATAAACGTGTGCTGCAAGCATGGCTGCATGATCTTCGGCAATACCCAACACTCTCCAATAGAAAATATAAGCCCAAGCATAAAGAGCATCTTCACCACTATCCATAAGCGCATCAAATTCAGGGATAAAGGAATAGGCATTTTCCATCTCAAAAATCAGTCTGCAGTGCCTCGTAAAAGCTACCCAATGCGCACGTGCAAAGAGTAATCCCAACGCTTCTAAATTGAGCTGATGGCGTGCCGCTTTTTTAGCCTGCTTATCACTGAGTCCATAAGCACGAAAAGCAGCCCATCGAAGCATGAAAGCTTGATCCAAGCCCTCCCCATTATTGAGAAGTCGCCCTTCCTCATTTAAATAAAGATCGATTACACGATGAAGAAGCTCAAAAGGCACCCCGACAGCTTCATAAAACCCAATCAAAAATGCGCGATAAACATCAACACCTGCCGTAAAGTGCTGTTCTCGAAAATGCACTACAGCTACCTCGATAGAATCATTCGGCACTCCCATCAGTCGATATCTGTCTCCCATAAAAGCAATTAGAGCATCTTGCAAAGCATCCATAAAAGGTACTCCAAATTGACGAACACCCTCCATCGCGCTTCTTGCATAATCACGGGCCAAAACAGGCATCACTCCATGAGCAAGCAAGTACTGATACACTCGATCAAACAAGGAAATCCCAGTCTCCACCAAACGTTGATCAAAAATCGCCATAGCTTGCCTGCCACCCCCCCAATAATATACAAGCAGGCAGATCAAGTTATCAATCGTCGTAAAGATGCTATAATGCTGATCGGGTATCAGTCCATGGCTGCACAACCAAGCAACAAGTGGCTGTTGAGCATAGTGATTTCCTTGAATGGGATACTCCAAAAAGTCTACCGCTTGATACTCTCCATGCCCTTGCAAGTTTGCTTCTACTAAGTTAATGAAATAAAGAAGCTGTGTGCGCACCTCATCATCGAGCTCAAAATTTAAGGTAAAATTGCTGCCATTGTTATGTTCAACACTATCATTAAAACCCGCAAATCCGCCATCACCATTCAGAACAAAGAACTCGCGCGCAAAAACCACATCAAAATCAACAAACCCAGGACCCCCACCCGCAGCTAAAAAGCCGCAGCCAACCAAGTAAAAAATCGCAATAAAACACCACCAACAACAACGCATAAACACACCTTCTACGCTAACAGCCCACTCAACTAAAATAACTTAATAACAAAAAATTTAAAGCACCAAAAGCCCACAAGCCTTAAGCTCCTGAAAGCCATGTCACAGGAGCTTAGGCTCAAAGGGACAAAACAACACCGTTAGCGTCGTTTTGTAGTCGTCAAAAACATATTGGTATCCCAAGCATCTTTACAGAAATGATCCACAAAACGCTGCGCGACGACATGGGATGTCTCACTTAACCTATACATGATATGCCTAAAGAGTGTCTCAAAAAAACTCATAGGATGCTTTGCATGATTTTGCCGCCATTCCACAGCATTAAGCAAACTCTCAGGGTTAATGCTGTAGATCCACGCAATCACCCGAAGCGCACGCCATTCAATATTCGAAAAACCCTCTGCAAGCTCAAAACTCTGATGCAATTGATAAGCTTCATCCAGGCGATTTAAAGGCACCTGAAACACTCGATAAAATGCTATCCAGTGAGCGTGATGAGCCCCCAACTCTGACCGAAAATAATCATTCTCATATTCATAAGCCTGCACAGCAGCACCAGGGGGAAGTCCTTCTGTCTCAAAAATAGCAACGCGAAAAGCCTGATTCAAGGTATAACCCTTCCTGACCCAATACTGCTGACGCTCCCACGCCCAATCAAGACTATCAGCGGGCACACCTGCACACTGATGAAGCGTATACCAAAAGCTTTCCTGAACACTTCGTTGAGCCCCAACATACCCCCAAAAAGTATTGACGAGAGCATTCACAACATCTCCAGGATACCCATAAGCTGCAAACATCCCATAGGCATAAGCTACATTCAAAGGCATTCCCTGCCCACTTAAGAAACACACGTGATTATAAGCTGTAAGCGCTACTTGTTCATCTAGCCCAATAAGCTCAAACCAAGCCCTCCAAGGCGCTTCATAGAGGGCCATTCCTTCCTCTGCCCGCAAGGCACGTGTTCGGTCAACGGCAGCGGTTACAGCCTCCCCAGTAAAACCACGCATGATAAAAAAAGCTCGCATTCCAAGGTCTTCCAGAGGAACTCCTTGCTCATAATCTAGCCGCATGGCCTCCTCAGCCCTATTTACCTCAGGAGGAGTAAGCCCCATCCCAACTAAAAAAGTCCCATGATCCTGTATCCATTGGTCAACATTAATCTCGTTAATACCATTAACGAGAACCTGACCATCATCGTCATCACCATGTATCGCCCAAAAATTCCCTGGATCTAGCTCATGAACAGACGGCTTAAAAACACCCATACCATCACTCACTACAGCAAAAAGAGAACACACCGACACCCAGCTTGCACAAAGCCCCAACACAACCTTCTTTTGATATTTCATAATCATAAAATAGCTGATTAGCACAGGAGTTATTACACAGTCAACAGCCAAGTCAGAGACGCTCACATCATCAATCCACCTAAATCATCATAGACATCTCACCAAGGTATTGTCGCACGTAATTAGTTAACTCTGAACCATGCATATCATAACGTTTTTTAAAAGTCACATAGAGCAAAGCCTCTAAACGGCCATGAAGAAGCCCACCTCTTTCATAGACCTGCAAATCATGCATACCTTGAGCCAAATCACCAACGCCATTAAAAATCATCATAACTCGGGCGAATGAAGGCCATGCGGGCCATCGGAACTGATGCGAAGTTTTCAAAAATGCCTGAAAACAAAGCTCAAGGCATGCTTCATCGATCTCCATAACGTGAAAGATCCCATACCAAGCAGCTCTAAACAGGTTCGCCCCTCTATCAAAATACTCTAAGGCCCATGTCGCTGCACAATGCGCAAAAAACAAAGGGAAACCATGAGTTTGATAAAAGACACGAAAAAATGCATCATAAAACTCCATAGAATGTGTACTCATAAAAAAAACAAATTTGCGTGCGGCCTCTGTGGCTTCATTCAACGCAAAACCACACACCTCATACAACACTTGCATGTAGCAATGAGCTGGGCTCAACCCCTGGCCGGACTCAATCAGCCGATAATATTCCTGAACAGAACCCTCTACAGAAGCATCCGCTATACCCTGACAAAAGAACAAAGCATAGATCATGGCATTGCTATTAAACATCCCCCTTGCTCGATAAGTATGCACCCATCGCAATGCATTGCTTGCCACCTCGCCACGCACAAAACAAGCATTGAAAAACCCCAGACAATAGGCATCCCAAGGGCTCATCATTGGGTCCTCCAACACGCGCTCTTGCTGATAGCGATAAGCCCTAAGGGCATCAGCCTCTGACAACCCATCAAGTTGATACATGAGCATCCAATACACCTCGCCTACAGAAGTTCCATATTGAAGACTTTGCTGCGCACGCATAAGATAGTACGCTAGATAGTCAGGATGCATCCGCACGATGCCATACTCAAAAAGTGCGGTCAATAAACACATCACCTCATCGTACCCTTCAACCTGACTACACGCCATCATCCTATCCATAGCAAAGGCTAAATCATCAGGCTGACATATTCCAAAATACTGAAGCAGAACACGCCTTTGTGCATCTATCAGCACCCCCCCATTACGCATGAGCTGAGTTTCAACGCACTCAATCAAATGATCAACGAGAATAGGATCTAAATTAAACGGCACAAAATAATCACGCGCAACCACACGCTCTACGCTAGTCAACATCCTGGGTCGAACATCTTCTTGAAGAGACGGGTCAAAATCATACTGCAACAAAAGATCATAAAGCTCCTCAATAGCAACCGGAGGAAATATACCCTGCAGACCCTCCCCTACTGGTCCAACACGAACATCCATAAGCGAAAACCCTCTTTCTGAGTTCATACCCAAGACACACAAGGGAAGACAAAAACCCAACATAAGAAACGTTCTCATCCTAAGAATTTAAGTGATTTTTTAGGTCTATTCAAGATTCGTTTCTTGACAAAAGAGACCCATTAGGCCGGTAAAGATTCAAAAAATGCGTTTGAGCAAAACCTTGAACGACACTGCGATCATAGTTTCGCGCATTATTTCTCATAGCTAAAATAAGCCCAAAAACTAGCTTCAAGCGATCGTATTCAGAAGAACAAACATACCCTTCTTGCAAAATTGCCATATGCCGATAAAAGTCCTCAGGATCACACAAAACCGCAACCAGCGCATGCTCAAAGGCTATCCATTGAGTAAACCCATTCCGTAAATGTTGGCGCATAGCAGCCCAAGCCTTAACAAGAGAGTCTCCTTGAACGCCTAGTGAATGAAACATAGCCACCCAAAACATATCAAAACTAAATGGGTAAACCTGAGACAAAAGCAAGGCCTGGCGAACAACGCAATCCGTTAAGTCTTGAGAAAAAGAAAAGCTCCTGCAAATGGTACCAAAGAAAGCCTCAAAATACAAATCCACATCACCATCAGTATATCGACGATCAAACCATTCGCTCGCATTTCCCAGAACCCTAGGGTTAGCCCCATGAGTTAACAGACAACTATACAGACGTGCACGAACTGAGTCAAAGCCCTGATCCATATACCTTTGATAAATGCGAATAATAAGAGTCAAATTACCTTCATTGCGATACCACTCATGCACTGTAAACAAAGAAGCTCGTAAAGCCGTGCAGTAAGAAACATCGCTACTAAGATAATCATTCAAAGAAAGCATCGCACTATTGAGCACATCTCCTTCAAGAAAATGACTACGCAAAAACCCATAGCTAAAGGCATGCACACTCTGAGCACCTTCAATAAACTCCTGATTAAACACCCACACCACGGCCTCATCCACGTTCGGCACTCTAAAATATTCAAGCAAAACGCGAATAGCTGCATCATGAGCTAAACCACCCTGCTGCAAAACCCGAGAAACAACTTGATCCAACAAAGACTGAATAAGCATCTCCTCAAAACCAAACTGCCTAAAATACTGAACAACTTCATTTTGCTCCTCATTACTTAAAGCTCTCGGATTCATTAAAAAATTTAAATCAATGACAACATCCATCTCATCACTCAGCAGCCTTTGAACTTCAGCACCCCAATCAAAATCATCAAGCCCAGGGAAAAGAACATCACTATCTCCTCCCCAAACATTGATAGCGCACAAACAAAACACCACAAGCATCGCTTGCCTTCCAAAGGTCATCCGCCTACTCATAAGCTCTTATATAAGCAAAATTAAAAAGCTTGGCAATGCTATCTCCAACGCAACAGTCATTCAGGAGAACCTCTCCTTCTAAAATGCGTATCACATTCGACTAAACCTCAATCCATCATAAAGTCGCACGAAATCAAGCAGTTGCCTAACATCCTTAATCTTATAAATTTGCTCAAATAAAGCGCACTTCAATGCCTCTAAAGGGTGTGCTACGAGTTCATGATTTTCATACACTTTAAGCTGCTCCATAACTCGCTCAACATCAGACACACCGTTGAGCACTAAATATGCACGTGCAAAAGCATACCACGGGGTATGCCCTGCTTCAAGATTCTGCTCAAACAATGCCCATACACGCCTCTGCTGCCTAGGCAATACGTCTACAGCAGAAAAGACGGCTCTCCAATGCCTCACATGAAGAGGGGCACGCACCTCATCAGTCAAAGCATAATTCACCATTGGATAGGTCAATTCAGCCTCAATTTGAAAACCGCCCTGGTAAAGGGACATCAAAAAAACACCCAAAAGATTATTATGACGGCGCCCATTAGAAAACATACTAATATAAAATTCAATAGCCTTATCTGCAGCACGTCCAGCCAACCCATAAAGGCCAAACATAACACGCAGCATAGCTTCTCGAACCTCCATACCTCGATCAATAAATTGCCTATAATTGGGCTCAATAAGATCAATAATATCATCTGAGCGATACTCTCTTAGGAAAGCCCGCAGTAAAGCATCCATCAAACTGTATCCTTGATAAATCAAGGCCCTTACATGCTGAGCAGCATTCAACGCTTGATCATGAGAGAAGAAAAAATGCCTAAAAAATGTACAAGCAAAGACACGCCATAATGCATCCACATCCTTAATCGGCAAATCTGGATTACCAAAAACCTCAACAAGAATATTCTTGAGCTCATTTTCAGCTAATCCCAATGCACGATACACTTCCTTAATAAAAACAGACTGCATGCTGAGGCCTCCTAGATCGCTCGCCAAAACTGAGCGCATCGCTTCTGCATGTTCCCTAGCGAGCCTATCACCGAAACCAAGACTAGCAAAAATGACTCTAAAAGAAGCCTCGACTTCACCAACACCTTCATTCACGAGAGCAACAACCCGAGCAACGCTATCATCGTGAACGTCAGCTACCCAAAAGCACTCGAGCAAAATTCGAATCCGCACTGTATTCGCAAGCCCTCCCTCAAACCTCAATACATGATCCACTGCCTCCACCAATGAATGGATCTCATCTTCGACGAACCTAAATTGAGCAAAATAAGTGCGCACCTCAACTTCTTCTAAATTCGTTAGTCCCTGAAACTGAACAGGCACCAGAAGCAGGTCATTTAGTAGCTGATCAAACTCTTCAACCACAGAAACATCCCTCGCGAGCAAAGCATCTATATCATGAATATAAAACCCTCCAAAATTTGCTCCCCATAAACCACTTATGAACCCTAAAAAGCCCCAAACCCCTACAATAATACCTTTACGCATAACACACAAAAACTAAATAAAAATACTTAATTACCAGCCAAAAAATAAACCATATCAATCCATGTCAACTTTAAACCAGCGCTCGCCTTCTTCTCTGTACTGACAAATACCATCTTCGCAGGCAGCATCACGTTCAAATACTTCTTAATCCTTAGGAGGGTCACGATACCCTCTCGGGTCTAGCAATTTTCCGTCCATAGAAACACGAATATTAGCACCTGTAAGAAAATCCTTCTCCTTCATGAAATCCCCTGTTGGCTCTAAATAGTCTCCTTCTAACTAAACAACAAAAGCTCCTGAGGCATATTCGCCCCAGGAACAAGCCTTACAAATTCATATTTTTTAAGTTATCACTTATTCATCAGCACAAGCAAACACTTAAAAATACACCCAAGAATTTATTGGAACGTAAGCCTCCCACTCAGCTTGAAGTAAAGCTTCTTTTAAAGATTCATGATAAGTATCCGTTAATTCAGTTCCACTAGAATCACACCTCATTAAATAATAACCTGGGTCATCATCAATCTGAACTACTCTAAGCAAAGCTATTTTGAGACCAATATCTTCTCCATCTAGTAAATGTCGGGTTCTAGATGAATCAATAGACCTCTTTAAATAAACTTCTGATATAATTTTCTTACTCATAACTTAATCGGGTATCACCTGAACTGGTGCATTTTCAATAACTTTTCCATCTTTAAGATATTCAAAATGCGCATGATGCTCTTTAGACTTTTTGACTTCATGCACACCGTACCTAAACTGCCTACTTCCATCTAAAGATAAATATCTCCCAGGTGAAACTTCTTTATAATTATCTCCTAGATATTTTTCAGCAATTCCCATTAATTGCGACTCTTTTATTTTCGCACTAGGAATCTCTACTGCTTTTTTTGTTGCTTTCCCTAATCTAGAAACCCCACGAACAACCCCTTTGCCTCCAGGGACAAATGATCCCAACAAACCAACGGCAGCCCACACACGCCCGACCTCTTCACCGGTGATAGGATCTACGCCTGCCACCAATTCATACAAAGACTTGCCTGTTCCGACAAACGGAAGGAAGTCCGCGACAAACGATGTCACTACGCGTTTGAGCTCTGGCTCTGACTTTTCAAAACCCGATGCTTGCACATCCTTAGGAAACTCAAACACGATGTCATCCCAATCTACACCATTGAAAGCATCGGGTATCGCAATGCCCTCTGCTAAACGGTGCAGTCTATCTGTATCGTCCTTCTCTAAGTCCCGCAGTGCATCTGCACTCACGCTTAATGCCCATTGCTGCTCAGCATTGCGATGAACGATAACGACATCATCGTTATCGGCATCGTACCGAACCGAAGTTTCTCCGCGTGCATCAACATCAACACCACGGCTCACGCACTTGTTCTCAACAAGCTTCCAACGCAAGCCTGTGTCTTCGTTTACAAACTCATCCGAACAGACAAACCAGCGTTCGCCTTCCTCTCTATACTGACAAATACCGTCTTCGCAGACAGCATCGCGTTCTTCGATCAGCGCATCAACGGCATCCACGAAGTCCTCGAAACGACCCGATGCATCAGGCCCAAAATAACGACCCCACAGCGCCTTGAGTTTTTCAGCGAAGCTTTCGGGCTCAAAGGTATAGTAATGCGGCGTTACACTGATGTACTCGATCGATCCCGTCTGCTCTGGGAACATCGCCGTTAATTCAACGGTAAACGGGCGCCCAAGAAATTCAAAGGTTGCACTATCGAGCACCCTCAAATCAACAGGCCCCTCAGGAACGATCGTTAAGATCGACTAGCCTAACCTTCTTCAGGATATTCTCGATCGATCCATTTTTTTCGCTCCTTGAAAATCTGAAGATCTTTTATCTCGCGCTCTATCAGTCCAATGTAATGACTTTCATCACGAGTCATTTCCTCATAACTCCAAATAGCATCTAAAGGAAACTCTTTATCTTTCTCGAAGCTCTTGAAATACCACCACTCAGGAATCTTATTATCTGAAACATCAAATAATACCGATGGATACCAATCTGGCTTGTAATAAGGACTTTGAAATGCTTCTCCTAAAAGTAAATAATACACTTTTCCATCATCTGATAGGAACATTCCATAAGCTAAATATTCTTTATTTAGCTCAAGATTAAACTCTGTCTTTGGCCCAAAACCATACTCCCAGTCTTTTGAATACTGAGGTAATTCCGAACCTTTATTATATCTACAAATAACTTTCATCTTTAATCCTTAATCTTTAAATTTAAAATCGTCTACGGCTCCTGTCTTTGTGCCACAAAGCTTTCTTAATTCCTCAAGAATTTCTGTTTTTGTGAGTGAAAATTCATCACCCTCCTTCATCGCCATAAGCCTACCAATAAAGTCATCAAACTTAGGGCTAGAATATTTCTTAATATCAAAAAAGGCTTCTGTAGCATAATCTGAGATAGCATCTTCATCAAAACACTTTCCGTGAATCATCTTCTCAAGCTGTTCTACAAATCTCTTTTCTTCTAAATTCATAACTCTCCTTTCATTAAATCTTTTTGTGTTGGCGGATAATGAGGTAAATCCAAAATCTCTCCATTTATCATTTTAGGGCGAACTCTCATAACATTACCACTGTGATCATATGATTCCATCCACATTCTCACATTTTGGGTACCAGGATCATACTCCAGGACTCGGGAAGCTCCTCTTATTTTCCCTGGTCGAGTAGCTAAAACTTCAGAAAAATAATAACGTATTCTACCATCTGGTAATGTCTTGTAAGATTTTGCTTCTTTCTGGGCTTTTTGTAAAGCTGATAACTTTCTATTTAGCTTCAGCAAAGATTCAGAATCTGTTACGCCTATCAACCTTCCAAAGACGCGTTTTACTGCACGCACAACGCCCTTACCTCCGGGGATAAATGAACCACCCAGGCCAACGGCAGCCCACACACGCCCGACTTCTTCACCGGTGATAGGATCTACGCCTGCCACCAATTCATACAAAGACTTGCCTGTTCCGACAAACGGAAGGAAGTCCGCG
>MDTA01144740.1_pt1 | contig 23081 bp, 24 predicted proteins | sample 811151 | NCBI WGS metagenome assembly MDTA01 (sample SAMN05326648, study PRJNA326480) | marine metagenome | isolation source: seawater | place: Indian Ocean: South | collected 2010
CGTCACCATACAGCCCAAGGACATCCAGCTCGCGCGCCGCATCCGTGGCGAGCGCAACTGAGGCCTGAGAATAAAGAACGTTCTGAGAATCTTCTGATCGCCTTCGAATACAAAAAGCAGCAATAAAGCCGCTTTTTAGCCCGTTTTAGCCCGTTTTAGCCCGTTTTTAGCCCGTTTTAACGCTAAAAACACCCATTTTAGCCATATTGGTTGGGTTTTTGAGGGTTTTTGGGCACTTTTTGGTGTTAATTAGCACTTATTTAATGCATAATTAAGCGTTAAAGCCGTTTTTAAGTGTTTAATTAGTGTATTGCTTTGCTCTAATTCGCTCTAGTTAGCGAGATAATGAGACTTTTTTTTTCGATCCATATTTGGGTGTTAGGTGTAATATATTTCGTAAGGGTATAACTATGCTTGGGTGTACTTCAATGTTCCAGCACAGATGGGCATATTCAAGGCACAAGTTAGAGTGATTGATGCAGATGGTGATGATCAACATGTCAACATGGACTTGGATTACAAGCTTACTTTTGATCAATTTACATCCAAAATGCTACGCGAGAATGGGGTAGATTTTACCAAGATAGAGTATCAAGATCCTGCTAATAGTACATGGCATGAGACCTCAATGTTAATCGGTAACTGGAATATTGTACTAGATCTTGCAAGGTCAGGTGTTGAATTGCGAGTCTACAAAGCAAGACCAAAGATAACTATTTATTTGAACGATGATGAACTTCGTACGCTGAACGGCACAAATATCTTAAACCAGGTTGTGGAGCTTGACGTTAGACACGTACAACCCGGTGATTACTATGCTATACCAGTGACACAGGAAACACCGAACATAGACGGAGGTGGCCAAGACTCTGACTCTGAGGATGAAACTTGGTTGTATAACATAAACGCGAGCAGGACTGGGGCTATGACGGACGCGGAACTTGCGACACAATATCTTACAGAAGTGGCAGATAGTGATTATTTTGCACCAACTGCAGGTCAACAGGCGCAAGTCTCTCAACCTTCCAATTGGTCGGAACCTCAGCCAGAGTTTGGGGGTTCCAGCAACTACACTCGTGATGTCTATGATGATTATGATGACAACGTGCCAGAGTGGGCCAGCGGTTATAGACCACCACCGACACAACAGACACAACGGACACAACAGCAGCGTGATGTCTATGATGATTATGATGACACCATTCCAGAGTGGGCCAGCGTTTGGAGACCACCACCAACACAACGTAGCACAGGTGGAAATACACGACAGTGATACATTTAACACTCAAGCACTAGGCACAACCATGGCGGCGTATTCACCAACATCGCTTTCACCAACGGTAACAAGCATCAGAATCTTGCCGCTCGGTAAGTCACCGGCAAACATGCTCCGGAGCTCAACGGCTTTGGCTTCAGCCGCAATGCATACTACTTCCGTATCCAGCCAACCGTGGCTGCTATGGCCGTCGCTGTCGCTGTGACCCACGTATTCGTACTGACTCGGACTGCGCAGCTCTGAGTGGCGCATGGTGTCAAAACCGTTTCCCCCGGACATGTCAGCGCTGTGCATCACGCCCGACTGCAAGCCAGTGCCCCAGCCGAAGTCAAGCTCGGCCATAGCCGTTTGTCCATGATGCAAGTACGCCAAGCGCGCGCTGTCGTTGCGCTCACCAAGCTTCAGCGTGCTGTTGACTTCGGCCAAGATCTGCTCCGTGGCGTGTTCGTTTTTCCACTGCCTGTACTGCTCATAGTTCTTCACGTTCCGCAGCTGGCGCTGGGCAGCACGCAGGCGCACCCACATGCCATCGATCTCATTCTGGAGTTCTGTCGAATCTCGCGTCTGTGCCGTGGCAAAGTGCGGCACGACAGGCCCCGTGCGCTGGCGCTTGGCGGCAGGCTCCAGGGTGGCGCCGGAGTTCGCGGTGGCAGACATGGTTGGTGAAGAGAAGAGTTGGTCGGGGTTTGCAGCTGAGCTGGAATTGTGACGGCCAAGGCCAAGGCCAAGGCCAGGCAGATACGGTGAAAAATCGAAAATGTTGGTTGGGTTCACAATACTTTACTGACACAGTGCATCACGCCATGTGCACAATAGCCGCGGCGAACTGCGCGGTATGCTCGCTGGACACGGCGACCAGCATCACGACCTTGCCGCGCTTGCAGCTGCTGGCGGGCGCGAACATGCGGCGCAGCTGCAGGGCTTTGTCCTGGGTGGCCATGGCGAGCTTCTCCGTGTCGAGCCAGCCGCTGCCGCTGCCGCTGATCTCGTGGTGGTAGATGGACTCGAAGTTGTCGTCCCCGTGTTGCTCGGTGCGGATTCCCCACCGGAACTCGAGCTCGGCCAGCACGCGCAGGCCGTCGGGCATGTACGCGGCAACCACGACCCCTTCGTGTCGATCGCCCAGGTCCGTCTCGCTCTGGACCGTTGCGGCAATGTGTCCGTCGGGTCCGTCGCCGAAGTCGGTCGCGGCGTTGGCCAGCGTCGTGCACCACTGCTCGCTCAGGCGCGCAGCGCGCAGGTCGTCCTCGGCCCGGGCCAGCTGGGCGCGCATGGTCGCCATGCTTTGCTCGATGGCGCGCGAGCCGTGGGGCGTGGGGTCGGCAAAGTGCTGCACCGTGCGCTGGCGCTTGCGGGCCAGCTCGGGGGTGGCGCCGGAGTTCTCGGTGGCAGACATAGAGAAGAGTAGCGGGCATTCAGAGCGGCTGGAATTGTGGCAGCCGGGCCACGTTGAGAAGCCAGGCGTTGCAGGCTATGGAAGAAGATTCCGAGAACGTTCTTTTATTACGGAACCTCGGCCAGGCGCACGTGGCACAGGAATCGGTCGGGCGTTTCTTCGTCGCCGTCGTACTCGTCGTACGCCTCGTTGTCGACCTCACCCACCAGGTACACATCGCCGAACAGCGCCGGGAAGAATGGGTTGCGCCCCAGGGCTCGGCGCTGGTCCCCAACGGCACCGCCTTCGAAGATGACGTACAGCGGACCCGGCGCGGGCATCGTTTGCGCTAAGCGAAACTGCAAGTCGCTCCGGCGGCGCATGGGGCGGTGGCCGATGGTGCCGTTCTGCGCCAAGCACAGCACCATGGCGGACGCGTTGGGGTCGCGCTGGGGCTGGGCGCGCGCGCCGAACGCGTGGCCCGCGGCAGCCGGGGGCACAAAGGTGAAAAACCCGTTTGAGTTGATGTGGTATCGAATCTGTGTGTAGCCACGGTACGTCACGATCGAGGTGGCGCCGGAGTTGGGGGTCGCGGTCATGGTCATTGCACGGGAGTAGGTGTTGGGTTTCAGCGGTGCTGCTGGAGATTTGTGACCGCAGGCCGGCCGGGCAACGCCAGGCGTTTCGAAGGCGGCCAGAAGATTCCGGTGGGCTCTCGCTTGCGTGACCGCATGTGGTGGTTGGTGTTTATTCAAACGGTTTACTCTTCTTCGAATTCAATGGTCGCAACAAAGGGCAGGTTGTCCTCGCAAAGTGCGCCACGGGTGAAATCAACCCGGAGCGTGATAATGCCGACGCAGTCGCCGGCTTCTTCGTCGTCTTCATCAAAGCGTCCCCCGGACTGGCCCTGCAGGATGTCCGTTGCGGCGTTGGTGTCCATGATGTGGCCGTAGACGTCCAGCATGGCGTCCTGGGCTTCGTCGCTCATGTCGCGGTTGTCGTCGGTGGTCCATTTGGGCGTGGTGGCGCAGGCCTCGTCGGGTCCGTCAAAGGTGAAGCGGAAGTTGCCCCAGGGCGGCATGTCAACGGGCACGTGCTCGACAATGTCGGCCAGGCAGGAATCGAGCGTGCCGGGAATGTTCTTGAGATCGTCTTGCACGCCGGCGCCAGCGCCCTGGGACTGGGACTGGGACTGGGACTGCGAGTCGGCCTCGGTCTCGGTGTCGCTGCCGAAATCGTGGGCCGGAGCAGGTGCCGCAGCCGCGCCATCTTCGTCTTCAACGGCGACGGCCATGGGCACTGCGCCGGCGGTGCTGGAGTGCTGCTGCTGCTGTTCAACGGCACGCAGGCGGCGCGTCAGGTCGCCAATGATGTCGTGCAGCGCGGCCATGTCGCTGGCATAGCGCGCGCGGAACTGGTCGTCGTCGCCGCTGAGATCAATGGCTGTGGTGCGGCGGCGGCGCTTGGGGGCGGGCTCGTGGGTGGCGCCGGAGTTCGCGTTGGCAGACATCGTAGTTGGTGAGAGAAGAGTAGCGGGCTTTCAGCGGTGCTGGAGATTTGTGACGGGCCTGCCTGCCAGGCTTTGTGGGCAGAGAAAAGCCAGGTGTTGCGTGCTAGGAAAGAAGATTCCGAGAACGTTCTTTTATTACGGGGCCTCGGCCAGGCGCACGTGGCACAGGAAGTGGTCGGGCACGTCATCCTCGCTGTCGCTCGCGTCCTCGTCGTACGCCTCGTTCTCGACCTCGCCCGTCAGGTAGACGTCGCCGACCAGGGTGGGGAAGAATGGGTTGCGTCCCAGCGCGCGCCTGCGCTGCCTGTCGCCGGCATCGCCTTCGATGGCCAAGAACAGGGGCCGCGGCGCCCTAAGGATCTCGACCTCGCGGAAACCGAGCTCGTCAAGTTCGCGCACGGGGCGGTGGCCGATGGTGCCGTTCTGCCCAAAGCACAGCACCATGGCGGGCGCGTTGGGGTCGCGCTGCGGCTGGGCGCGCGCATTGAACGGGTGGCCCACGGCGGGCGGTGGCGCGATGGTGAAAAACCCGGGTGCATCGTCGAAGAACAGAATGCGCAGGCCGCCGGGGTACACCGCGGCCGAGGTGGCGCCGGAGGTGGAGTCGGGGGAGATGGTCATTGCAGAGGAGTCGGTGCTGCTGCTGGAGATTTGTGACGGCAAGCGGGTTGGGCAACGCCAGGCGTTTCGAAGGCGGTAAGAAGATTCCGAGAATGTTCTTTTATTAAGCGTGCAACACGAAGGCAACACATGGCAGCGCGCGATCGTAATCGGTCAGGTCCAGCCGCATCTCCATCTCCAGCTGCATGGCGCGATCCCGTGTCGCACCCAGCTGCATGGCGCACCGTTGGGCCGCGCCGCACTCCAGCACGCGGAACGCCAGGTCGCCCAGCGCGATCTCCACGTCCACGTCATCGTCGGCGGTCCACTCGGGCGAGCCCATGGTACCCGTGGCCGCCTCGTAGCTGAATCGCAGCGTCACGCTGTGCGGCACGCCTTCGGGAACTTGGCGCACCACCTCATGCAGCGAGAACGGGAGCGTCGCAGGGAGCTGCATCGGGGTGGCGCCGGAGTTCGCGTTGGCAGACATGGTGGCAAAAACACAGAATAAGCAAACAGGTGGGGTTTATGTACTACTTAATCAAACTTGATGGTGGCAACAAACGGAAAGTTCCCGTCGTTTTCGCGAACGGATTCGAAATCGACGCGAAAGGTGATCGTGCCATTGGGCTCGCCCGCAGCCTCGTTGTCCTCGTCGAAGCGACCCCCGGTCTGACCCTGCACGATGTCCGTTGCATAGTTGTTGTCGTTGATGTCGTTGTACACCGTTTCCAGGATTTCCTTGGCTTCGTCGCTCAGATTCGGGTTGCCGTCAACGGTATACATGTGCTCCGTGTCCTCGGTAGAGTCGACACCGGTGATGGTGAATTCCATGTTCGCGTGCGACGGCATGTCGTCCGGCACCTCGCTGTAGTCGTCAACGATGTCCGACATGCACAGCGACAAAGTGCCGTGCTCCGGGGCGGGCGTGTCGTCGTTCGAATTCAGGCCAGCGCCAGAGCCAGCGCCATCTTCCGGCGCAAGCGCCTGAGCCATCGGCACGTCCGTCGCCGTGTTGCCCCGTGACATCGCTTGAATGCGCTCAACCAGCTGCGCAACGGTAGCACTGAGATCGTCAACGGTCGCGCGAAGGGTGGCATTGGCGTCAACAAGATCGGCCAGCTTGACGGCCACGCTAGCGCGGAAATCGCTATCGTCGGCGGATACGTCGATAGCCGTAGCCGTGCGCTGGCGCTTCCGGGTGGGCTCGGAGGTGGCTCCGGAGTTCGCGTTGGCAGACATGGTTGGAGAAGAGAAGAAGAGAAGAACAGAAGAAGAGTTGCTCGAATTGTGATCGACTGCCAGGCTATGGCAGATCAAGCCAGGCCAAAGGATACGGCGCTTTCCTGGCTTTTTCTTGCGGTGTGTGAAACACGTGTTGCACGGTGACCCGGTCTGCCCACGCGAGTCACCGAAACACTATATACGTGGGGCAGTCAATGAACATAGTGCCGGTGTCAAGATCAAACAAAATTTATTCACAATCATCAAGCATCAAGAGTAGGACGTTTGAGTGGCTGGGAATCAGCCAAGTCCAAGTCCAAGTCCAAGTCACTGTCCGTGTCCGACCTGGCGCGTTTCTTGCCCTTCGACTTGGACTTGCCCTGAAGCTTGGCAGACAGAACCTCCTCGTCGGTGTCCGTCGCATCGGGGTCAATGTCCTTGCGAGCCTCGCGACGGTGCGACAGGACTGCACGCCACAAAGCGTGCACCAGGGAAACAGGAGCTTCCGGGCCCAGCAACGATGCCATCTTTTTCGCGCTGGAGATGGTCGACAGAAGCCAGATGCTGTCTGCCCCAGCCTTGGTCAGCAAGTCGTACGCCTCCAGTATGCCGTGCTTGCTGAGCCACACTCCCATGGGGCCGACAGTCGACAGGTCAGCGCCCGGGTACTGGCTTTCCTCGACCGTCGCACGCACACGAAGCACCTGGGCAAGAAGATTCAGCGCGTTCCAGCACGACTGCTTCGTGCAAGGGGGCGACACAAGCGTGATGTCCTCGGGCGACTTGAACAACGACTTGATCAACTCCAGCACCCGGGGAATTGAAGTGACGCCAGTGATATCGATTACCTGGAACAGGCATTCGAACTGGTTGCTGCCCTGCGCGTACATCTTAATCGAATTCACCACATTGTCGTGAGCCTCGGAAGCGTATCGCGTCGCGTTGATTGACCACTGCTCTGCGTGGTTGGCGGGTGGCGCCGGGATCGGGGTCGGGGTCGTCAGGCTCATTGCGCTGGTGTTGGTGGTGGTTGGCTCGTCTTGAGAGATTTGTGGCACCGGGGGCGCAGACCGGCGGAGAGCCGAACCCGGGGGTGGCGCCAGGGTCAGGGTCAAGGTCTTCAGGCTCATTGCGCTGGTGTTGGTGGTGGTTGGCTTGTCTCGAGAGATTTGTGGCACCGGGGCCAAAGCTTTTCGAACCTTCGTGGGCGTGGCATGACACACTCTTTATTTAAATCAACTGACCAATCCGATACGCTTCAGGTCCTTGTACATTGGCACCAGCAGCAAACCATCCTTGAGCAAGCACAGCCACCACTCCCTGTCAATGCAGCACGCGGTCGTGTGCGCCGCGCGATAACCGTTGCGAATCAGCACGTTCTCCGGCGCCAAGATGTCCTTGCTCTTGGACTTGCGCAGCGCCGTCTGCAACTTCAGGGCCTTGTTCATCAGCGTGCTGCGCTGCTGGAAGTGCTCGTCCGACTTGCGCTGTGACTTGTTCGTCTTCGATTCCGATTCCGGCTCATAATGGAGCTCACGCTTGCGCTTGCGCTGGGGTGGCGCCGGGGCCGACGTCGCAGAAGTCGCTGCCGTCGAGCTCATTGGGGTGGCGGCGTCAACGGTCTCCAGAATTTGTGACAACAGAGTGAACTTCACCTGGAGCGAATCCATGACGTGGAACAGCGTGACGCACCCCCAATCCACGAACTGCTCCGCGCAGTGCCAAGCCCACCAGCCCGGGTCCGTTGATTCCGTTGCGATACCGCGCGCGCGAAACGCCTTGACGGCCATGCGAAACTCGGCGTTGACAGGATCGTGCACGTCCTTGTTTGCTAGCTTGCGGTATTGGCGATGCAAGGCGTACGCCTGGTTTTCGATCTGTTGGCGAGTCTCCGATACGGCAGCGGGTGGCGCCGGGTTTGGGGTCGCTGCCGTCAAGCTCATTGGGGTGGTGGCGGTAGCTCTTTCGCAGATTTGTGGCGCCGGGTTCGGGGTCGCTGCCGTCAAGCTCATTGGGGTGGTGGCGGTAGCTCTTTCGCAGATTTGTGGCGCCAAAACAGACACAGTGTTCGAAATCAAAGAGTGTTTATTCACAAGCAGACAGGCACAGAGCAGGACGTTTGTGTGGCTGGGAAGCCGCCACGTCCGTGTCCGTGTCCGTGTCCGACCTTGAGCGCTTCTTGCCCTTGTCAGACAACGCCTCTTCGTCGCTGTCCGTCGCATCGGGGTCAATAATCTGGAGAACCTCGCGCCGCTGGGTGCGACGGTGCGACAAGATTCCGCGCCACAGCGTCTCCACCAGGCTGACAGGCGCGTCCGGGCCCAGCAACAGTGCCATCTTTTTCGCGCTGGAGACGGTCGACAGAAGCCACATGCTGTCCGCGCCCGCCGCGACCAGGAATTTGTACGCCTCCAGTATGCCCCACTCCGCCAGGAAGATGCCAACCGGGCCGACAGTAGTGACGTCAGCGCCGCAGTACATGTCGTCCAGCACGCGCGTGCGCAGCAGTGCGACAAGAAGATTCAGCGCGTTCCAGCACGACTGCTGCGTGCAAGGGGGCGACACAAGCTTCATGTCCTGCGGTGTCTTGTATGCCTTGGCCATCTCCAGCACCTGGCGGATTGAAGATGCGCCCGTGCGACGGACCATGTCGTGTACGTCCGCCAGCTGGTTGCTGCCCTGGGCGATCTCCTTGAGTGTCGACAGAAGGGTGACGTGCGCCTGGTCGGCGATATTCTCGGCGTTGGTGGCGTACGGGGCCGTCGTGGCGGGTGGCGCCGGGGTCGGGGTCGGGGTCGTCAGGCTCATTGCGCTGGTGTTGGTGGTGGTTGGCTCGTCTTGAGAGATTTGTGGCACCGGGGCGGCAGCCGGGGCCAGGGCGTTCGAAACCGCGGGTGGCGCCGGGATTGCGTCAGGAGTGGAAAAGCACATTGCGGTGGTCTTGGTGGTGGTTGGTTCGTCTTGAGAGATTTGTGGCACCGGGGTCGCAAAAATTCCGTAGGAGCTTAATAACTGCTACCCAGCGTGACTTAAGGTGATGTGTTTAAATAGCAAAAAACACACAGAAGATCCAGATAATGTGGCTCAATGGTAGAGCGTCAGTAATACACCGGAGGTCATAGGATCGAAACCTATCAAAGCGGTCTTGCGCTTAGTAGCTCAGAGGAAGAGCGCTGGTCGAAACTGGAGAATTCGGGTTCAATTCCCGTCATTATCGTTTTTCTTTTTTTTCTGTTCTTTCCGCAACCCGAAAGATGGTGCTGACGCACGTATGTCCCGTTGTGAAGTATATAGAACATGAATAATATCAGAAAAGGAGAAAGTGGGGCAAGTGCAACAAACATCTACGAGAGCCAGAGCCGGCTGAACACTATTTACGTGCAGGGCAGGCACACAGCGTTAACATGTCAGACCCCAGTGTGTTTAGCAACTTTGACACCCTGTTTCAGGTCATCCAGGCCCAATCACTCAGGTTAGGCTCATCGACGCATGTCGTTGCTTCTCCTGATGAACAGGTCAGACAGCGCTTGCAAGACCTTGCAAGGGGCGGCGCGGAAGCGGACGTTGTCAAGCTGGAGTATGCGTTCCTACAGCTTTTGCGTTGCCCTACGCTGTGGACAGAAGATTTGCGTGACCCTAGAGCGTTCCTAGCAGAGCACACGCGGATCACAAATCTGACGAACGAAACCGACAGAATCACGTGCAAAAACGATTACTGCACGACCTTGAATAACATTCTTTTATCGCTTACAGTTGTCCTTTACAGAGAGCTTGAAAGGCGCTACATGGATAGAGATGCATTGCCGTCCTCTTTTGGCACTCACAACAGCACAGCACTGAGAATGCACTTTGGTTGAACAGGGTGGTCTTTATGTAAATTGCAGTCGCAGTCGCAGGTAAACATTCATGGTGTCGACAACACCGGCGCCAGCCCCCAACGGCGCCGCGCGCAGCAGAGTCTCCAGCATCCGGTCGATGGCATCCACGCGCGGGATTTCGTCTACCAGCTTTGTTGCCAGATCCGTGCCCCAGAACCGTGCCGCGTTTGGCTTTTCTTTTGTGATGGTTGAATTGGCCCGCTCCAGCGCCCCCAGCACGATGTCCAGCGTGGCCAGCTTGCCCGCACCAAAGCGGATGGGCAGGCACTGGCCTTCGTCATAGAGCAGCGACTCGCAGGTGCACGCCGCCGCCAGGTACAGCACGGGGTGCGCGCGGCGCGCCGCTGTGTCGACCGCGGATTGGCTGTTGTCTTCCTGCATGAACGCGGCCAGCTGTGCGATGGGGTCGTCCATCCTGCAGCACGACGTCATGCAGGCCACCAGGGCCGTCATGCCGTACTTTGTTTGCTTTTCGATGTTGCCGTCGGGCACCGCGTCCCGTAGCAGCTGCTGCATGTAGCCCGACCGCGTGCCCATGTTCTTCATGTGGGGCGCGTGCTTAAATATGGAAGACTGCAGCCCTTTTTGCTTGAACAGTGGCCACGAGGTTATGTTGTACGCATTCATGGTGTACATTTCACCATTGGTATCCTGGGCAATGGCACCGTTGGACAGGCACCACGCTTTTTCTAGGTCATTGCCGCCACGCCTTACATATGCTTCTTCAGGCGCGTCACCGTCAATGTCATGCACGACTGTTACTGTGGCGGCAGTGGGGTTGAAATCGCCGTAGATTACAACGGTGCCAAATTTGTTATCACCTCGATCGATGTAATGCGACACGTAACGAGCATCTTCATACACAGGGTGCTCCGCGTCCGCGTGTGGCGCCAAGCCTACCAAAGTTTTGTAATTTGGGTCCACAAAGTTGTGACTTGGGTCCACATAATACAAAATCTTATTGCTCAACAGGACGTACCGCCCAGACAACATGTTAACCGTTGGGTGGTCGACGCCGGACGACATGCGTACCGTTTTGGGTCTCAGCTCGGCCGTCACTTTGTCGTAACCCGAGCCCCACGTAAACAAGTCCCGCCTGTTGTTGCACAGGGCGAAGATTTGGTAGCCTTCGCTGGATATTTCGTCAATGGACTCGATGACAGGACCTGCCGGCGCGGACAAACTCAGGGCAAAGACGGCTGCACCGTTTGCGGCAACGTACACCTTGTTGTTCGTGCCCAGGACCACGGTCGCCTGTATCGGCGACCTGTCGGCGTCTTCCAGCACGTAGCCGGCCACCTGGCGAGCGCTGACGCCGTCCCGCAGCGTGATCGGCGTGTCGCCGTGGTGCGCTGCTGCTGCGACGCCATCGTCGGAGCGCACTATGGCACTTAGGGGTGGCTCTGTGTCCAGCGTCAACTCGGGATCGACCCGGGCCAAGGCGATGTCTGTCACGTGCTTTTCCTCCAGGTGGGGCACGCGGCGCGGGTAGGGCTGGCCAACGTCCGCGTACCACGTCGTGCCGTTGGTCAGCAAAAAGTACGTGCGGCTGCCGGTGGGCGTGCTGATGGCGTCTTGCAGAGTGGCGGGGTCTTCCTTGGCCAGTTGGGTAAACTCCTTTGTCATAACGGGTGCGGTGCGGTCGTTGGCCGGGATGGCCGTGTCTGGCAGGTCGGGTGCGGCAAATGTTTCGCCCCGGGCGGTGGCTAGCGCTCCACTGCCTTTTATGCCTACGAACGACTGTACACGTTGCAACAGATCCGTCCCCTGCCTGTTGTTCAACGCGTCTTCCAACGCTGATGAATCGCGTCGTCTTTGTCGTGTTCGATCTCGTTCTCGTCCTGACATGTTTCTAGCACTGGGCGGGCCGTGCGCCGAGCTGGGTGTTTATAGTGGTGATTCGCTTGGTTTTGCAGATTTGTGGCACGGTGGCAACCCAAGTCTTTATTCAACCCAGAACCCCCAACCCAGCACCGCCAAACGGCGCGAAAGTGCGCGAATCCAGGAACTGGCCGGCGCGCGAGCGAACCAGCGGCGGCGGCGATGGCAACGGCAGCACCGGGTGCGCGCGCGGCACGCTGCACGTCGCCGTGCCGTCGGCCCCCAGCGTCACCCACGCGTCGATGTCGCCCGCCGCGCCCACCAGGATGGCGCGCGCCAGCGACTCGTGCACCATGGGCAGCGGGCGGCGGCCCGTCGGCGTGATCGCCCACGTCGAGCCGCGCGTCACCACGATTTCGACAATGTCCGGGGTCTGGCTCAGGGCCACCAACAGCAGCGGCGAGGCGATGTCCACCACCAGGTTGGCCTGTTCGAAAGTCAGCGGATGCGGGCACATCGCCCAGTTGGCCGGGGTGGGTGGCGCCCGGGTGATCAGCTGTGTTGGCATGGTTCTTGCGGTGGTCGGTGTGGGTTGGCCGGGATTTGTGACGGTGGATGCGAGGACTATTTATAGCACTCGGGTGGATTGCCTGGCTTTTTTGAGTGGGGATGGAGGACTCTAAGCGAAGCGCAAGTGATTTGGGATTGCTGTCCGTCGCTGGTGAACCCAAACGTGTTCGAATGGAAGAAGGTGGTGGGGAAGAGCACGGCTGGGATGATGATGACACATTTGACTTCGACATTGACAGTTTGGACTGGCTTGAACAATACAATCAGGTGCAGCAAGAAGGCGCAGCAAGGTCGCTTACGGTAGAAAAGCTAGGGCACTTGGAAGACAGAGAAGACGAACTTTTTGGACCTGTGTGGCACGGAGGCAAATGGGTTGAAGACACACTGGCGCATGTGCGAGCGATAGAAAAAGGTGAGGCATTGCAACGTCGACTGCAAGAAGCCGAAACCTTACGACGACGAAGGGCCGAAGGAGGAGGCAAGCAGGCCCCGGGTCGAGCGCTGACCGCGGACGAAAGGAAAATTGCCATGCATAACAGGCCAGGCGAGTATTCTGGGTTTGTCCTAGACAGAGTCGAGTCTGCCGTTGTTGGTCCCGTGGGCGTGTACATCATGATGCGCGCAGCAGCGCTGGGGCCGAGGCGAGATAAGATCAAAGAACTGGTAGCACTAGTCGCAAAAGCCTTTACAGGTAAAATAACGGACCCCGAGCTAAAATCACTGGACACAAAAGTAGGAAACTTTCGCACCAGGTTTATCAAAAAGAACAACACAAACCTGACGTATACGTGGACAGAAGTCGGGTTCTTCCTGCTCAAGGCTACAATGCTTTTCCCTATGCACAATCCTGGCGAGGAAAGAAAAACAAAGGATTTTGCCACCACAGGGCGAGCAAAGGAAACGGAAAGAAGCGTCAGCGTCGAAGTCGCGGTAAACCATCAGGGCAAGCCAATACCACCGTGGGCAAAGCTCATCGAGCTTGCCTGGTTCTCCGTGCAAGACGAGGATGACAGGGGTGTACTGGATCAGGACGACGACATCACGCGCCTGTTGAAGCAGACGAGGCTGCTGGTGAAGCACGACAAACTGTTGCTTGAGGCGTTCAAAAGGTCAAAGATGTCAAGCGCATTCGAATTCATGAAGGGGCAGACGCCAGACAAGTTGGCCAGAGCAATCAAGGTGAGTCAAACCGAGGCCACAGAGATTGTTCGTGTTGTACAGCAAAATCTGCTGCCGGCAAATGCAGAGCACTTGACAATACAAGGGTTCGTGTACGTTTTGCAACAACGTCGGTTGATGCTGGGGTACGACCGACTGCTGCACGACAGCTATGATAAAACGAAAGGGCTTGTACAGCATGCGCCTTTTCCAGACAAGTTTGCCTTGAAAGAGGCACAACAACATGGTGCGCCATACATGGCTCACCTCATGACCCCGCTTGCGTTCATGAAAAATCTCCGAATGGAAGATTTACGGAGCATAACCAAAATGGATGTGCGTGATGCGAACAAACTTATGAAAGCCATTGGGTCGTTCGAAGAGGCTGCAGACGGCACAAAGGCAGTATTCGAATTAACGCAAGGCGGGGGCGGCGGCGACGACGACGACGACGAGGTGCACACCGTTACCTACGGCGAAGACGAAGAGGCCGACATTGGTGATTTTCGTGCAGAAGACGTGGGTTATTACCTTAAACAGCTGATAGATATTTGCTATGTACAGACTCGGTATACCGGATATAGGGACGCAACGTTGCAGCCTGATAGTGTCGATCCCCAGAAATTCCACACATGGAACAACATCATAGACCGCTACAAAGCATTGTATATTGACGTGGGAAGGGAACATACTCGGCAGCATGGAAAACCAGGCGTAGAACCAGAGACTTTGGTGCTGCGAACGGAGAGAACTCTCGTGCACCTAGGGTACGTCGACGCCTGCCTCTCGTATGTTAGCAGGGCGCTCGGCGCAGGAAACCAAGTCGAAAGCAGCGTTGCAAGTGATTTGCACGAATTGATGCGGCCAGGCGTTGTCCAGGAGATGCACCGCCTGCTTGGTGATGATGATCGTGTTGGCATTACAGAACAGCAAGCCGAGGACCACAACTTTACTGTGACATACATCAAGAACGTGTATTGGGGGAGGTTGAACAGAAACTATGTACAACTAGCTTCTCGACTGCCGAAACCACCCGCCACCGTTGCCGCAGCCGCGATGGACGACGATGTCGTCGCGGAAAGTTTCATGTTGCGGCTCAGGATCATCTAGACCAGGCCGTTGGCAAACAGCTCGCGCACCATGGGCGCGCGATCCTGGTCGTTGGGGGTCGGGGTGTGGCGCGCGCCCGTCCGCGGTTTCTTCACCGGGGCGCCCGGCTGGGTGGCGCCCGAGTCGGCGTTGCTCTGGGGGGTCGGGCTGGTCGGAGTCGGTGGCATGGTCTCAGGAATAATGAGCTGGGTGGCAGGCGGCGAGATCGTATCTTTCAGCAAAGTCGAAAGCCTGGCTTTGGCGTTCACTCGCCAGCAAACGCCTGGCTCATTATTTCCAACGCAAGATGCCTTCCAAGCCAAAGAAGCAGACCCAGAGCCGCCCCGACTTGGGCGCCACCCGCCGCAAGTACATGGCCTGCTGCGACAAGCTGTTCGATCTGGTGGCTGCGCGCGTCCCGGCCCCTGTCCTACCCGAGGTGCGTCAAATGTTCCACGACTCTATACGCGCCATGGTTCTGTCTAACTCTAAGATCGACAAGGGCAAGCAAAGGGCGGTGAAGATGATAGCCAAACGGTGCATGGGTTCGAAAGAGTTTGAGCACATGGCCAATTTTGTCCTGTATGTGATGGAGAAAAGGGGGTACACGATGGTGGCAAGCTTGTTGCCCCCGGTGGAAAAACCGCGCGCTAAGCTGGTTGGGTACCACCTTGAGCGCAGCCGACTGGAGGAGACAAGGTTGGTCGAGAGAGAGACAAAGAAGGCGAGCGCGAATTCGAAGGGCGGCATGGTGGCGCACTTGTGATACTATAAATAAAAGCGTGTGGATAAATAGAATTATCGTTGAATATGTCCGATTACCGCCTGTCCTTGCGCCTGGGGCAAGGTTGAGTGGTTGTTGTACGGGGCGCCACAGCACTATAAGTAGGGGCGGGGTGACAGGGTTGTATATGGGATACTATGCATAAATTCAGGTTTAACACTTATCATGTAGAAACTCATGCGGATTTTTTAGAGGCCGCAGAAAAACACAAAGAGCTCCCTGACGTAGAGCCGGAATTTTTTACGTGGAGGAATATGAGGAATATCGATGGAAGTCTCGATGTAAAGTTTCAATTGTATCATCACGACAAGGATGGCAATCTTAGACGAAACCGTTTTGCTATTACACTGCCGGGTAGACACAGAACAATGGGCAAGGACAAAGACTGGTGCACGATTAAGCGTGAAAACACGACTCACAATGCAACTTACGAAACAAAAGAAAGTCATAATGGGGTTTACGACGTAAATGTAACTGCTAGGAGTTTAGAGAACATAATCGTTTTGAAAATCATTACAGGAGATAAGGAACTTTTACAATGGAAGAAGCAAAAGGATATAACGTTACAGCAAGAAAGGAACAGTTACAGAGACCCATCGAAGCTTCGCATGTCCTTGCGACTGGGGCCCGCATAAGGCGGGGTGTCCCGGTGCACTATAAATAGCAGCATTGTGGCCAACGTGATACAGATGGGTGATTCGGAAAAGGACGACAGCGAGTATGACATTCCACCTCCCGGGCCGCATTTTACACCAGGCCAAGTTACCCGGAAACAAAGCTTTAAGGCTTCCAACAGGGCGCAACCCACGGGCGAGAGAGAGCCTGGGGCAAACGTGGGTCTAGAAGATTTAACGTATGGTTTGAACACGCATTTTGGGATAGGAAGGGGTGAGGAAAACGAGCACGAGATCTATGTGCTGGTGGAAATATTGTCAAGTGCTATCCGTTCAGGAAAAGATGAAATTACGTGGCATGAAGTTAAGTTGATTGTAAATGACTTAAAGCACCGAGAAAACTTGAGCAAATACATTAAAGACAGATATAACGTAACTGCGGAATTTGATGAAAGTAAGTTGAACACGTTGTGTACAGATTTACTTGACAGCGAAGACTGCGATATTAAATTTAGTAATTGGTATGACGATCTGAGACAGAAAATCAGTGGCCCTGCGGAAGGTGATAAACAAGGTAGAAAATGGTTCGTTGCACGACCTTCGAAAAGAGCTAGAACGGATAACAGCGAAGAGTTTAAGATTGTCCTCAGCCTTAGACCCACTTAGACACTAGTTACACAAGCTTGGCAATCTCCTCCATGTACGGACCCAGATCCGGCTCGACCAAAGCACCGTAGTCGATCTTGCGCCGCGCGTTGCCAAACGTTTGCCCCTGCAGGCCGTTCACGCGCAACGGATAGGGCCAGTGCGAGGTCGTGCGCTTGTCTGCCAGGTACTGCCGGCGCTTGGCGCGCATCGCCTCGGTGTTGCCCGGATTGTCTTTTGGCAGGTAGCACACGTACTGCACGCGGCGCTCTTCCGCCGCCGTCCCGTACTGGTTCTGGTGAAACGTGCGCGAGTCCCACAGGACCAGCGAGCCGGCCGGCACGTCCAGAGCCACGCGTTGGGTTGGGCTTAAAGCCTCGACGTGGCGGCGCTCGATCTTCTGGAAGTTAGAGCTGCCGTCAGCCAAACCGTTGGCAACAAAGTAGTCACGATGCAGCAGGTGGCTGCCCGGCACGCACACAAAGGTCGCACCGTCGCTGGTGTTGGTCGTCAGAGACACGAAACCCTGGATGCACCGGCGGTACATCAGCTTCGGCGCCTGGTCCGTGTGCAGCCAGCAATTGTCCGTTTTGGCGCAGTCCGCCGCAATATAGCACGAGCCGTCAAACGAGGCTACCAAGCCGTTCTCCGCGTCCGCCACGGCGTGCAGCCCGGCAAACACGTTGCGCACGCTGCGGTTGGTGCGGATGTCCCACGCGAACGCCTGGTGGCCCACCTGGTGGAACTTGTGCACGCCGTGCGGATCCAGGTTCGAGTGGATCCAGCTGTAGTCCGGCAAGGTCGACTGCCACTGCTGCATCAGCGTGGTCGCGCGGTTGACTTCGTGTGCACTCAGGACGTCCGTGACGATGGCAAAACCGTAAACGTCCAGCTGGGTCCGGATGTCAGTGATGCAATCGGGGTTTCGGCTGTACGGCACGGCGCGCTGGTGGTTTTCGATGTCAATAGGCAAAGCGTTCTGGCGGCGCGACAGCCACTCGTTATCGGTCGGGGCCGGGGCTGCAGCCGGGGTGGCGCCCGAGGTCGCCGGGCGCGCTCGCTTGAGAGTCTTACAGGCAGAGGCTTGCATGTTTCGCTGGTGGTTGAGATTGTGAGGCAACAGCAGAAGTACGCCTGGCGTTTCGAATAGAAAAGTAAAGATCGTATCCGTATCTTAGAGAAAAGCCAGGACAGCACAGCACCGTAGGCCTGGCGTTTCACCAGTGGCTCACAATCCTGACCTCAGCAGCCAAACGAGACACCACAAGTACCAGAATGCAGCACAGCGATCAATTCGACTCGGGCGCCACCCTGGGCGAGCCGCCGGCGAAAAAGCTGAAGCGTTCTATGGCCACGGACGATTATCTTACGGCGGAGGACAAACGTGCCAAGCAGGACGTGTTCGAGCAATGGGGGTCGTTTTCGAATGTTGAAGTCGTGTGCGAACTGATTGGAGATGTGCCGCCCAGCGTGGATGGCACCATCTTTTGCGTGACAAAGGAAGGCCAGACAGAGAACGACATTGGCGAGTGGAATCCCGACGAACAGCTCAGCCGCATTGGTGGCGACATCAGCGATCAGGACAAGCTGGCCGTTGCGGACGTCTTCAAGTACTGCGCCTTGGACGATATGGTCTCGGATGTCGTGGAGACGATGCGCGTCAAGCACGAGGACGAACACGAGGACGGCACTGTCGTGCACGTGCGTGTCGTCATGGTGGTTGACCCGAAGCGCGGCGCGTCTGAGGTTGTGGTGTACGGCCGGTTCGAAGAGGATGACATGTAGTAAGCACCAATAAATATCCAGTTGTGCTAGTGCCAAAACACGTGTTGCACGGTGACAAAATAGGGCTGCCCGCGTGCTTGCACACGGGCCGGCACACGTGTTGCATGGTGACAAAGTAATTCTGTAATTAACAAGACTTCCCCACGCTTGCAACTGTCAAATTCTTTTATAATACATGTATGAAACAAAAAGGCAATCAGATCAAATCACCCTACTCCAGCACCGTGCACGGCAAGCTGACCACGCGCTGCGACAGCTTGATACCAGCTTCAACGCGCGCCGCGGCACAGATCTCGGTCCATGCCATCTTGTCCTTGCGCCCCTTTTCCATCAAGAAAATGCGAGCTTCGCGCTGCTCGTTGCGCACTTTGTCGTAATAATACGACGAAGAGTAGAAACTATGGTCGATGGCCATGGTGCCCGGCGTCGGCGGCTGTGCAGGCGGCTCTGGCTTTGCGTTCCAGACGTGGTCCTTGTCCATGCAACGAAGAATGGTGTCCTTGCCCGGCACGCTGACGCGCGACATGTCCAAGACCATGTGCGACGCAAGCACGACGTTCGTCTCCGTCGTGTGGTTGCCGTCCTCGTGGCACTGGAACGGGAACGGCACTTCCTCGCCGCGCTTCGTCTGGAACGTCATGACCGCCTTGATCGATTCCCCCGGCTTGACCATCGACGTGCAGAACATGACGTAGTTGCAGTCGATGTGTTGACAAATGGTGTCGCGGATGCGCATCGCGCTGAGCTGCATCTCGTCCAGGCCGCGGCCGTCCTTGTCGAAGCGGCGAGACACGTCAAAGGTGCTGTCCGTTGGCGTGCCGGAGAAGATCTCCTTCAGGATGACCGGCGCCAAGTCACCGCAGCTGGAGAGGATCTTCTCGAACGCCATCTTGACCACCAGCATGGTGCAGGCCGAGATCATGCGGTCCTGAACGTCCGCCTGGTACGTGTCCATCGCGCCATCGTCCAGCACGCGCTCCGCGGTCGGCACCGCCACGGGACGAAAGCCTGTCTGTCCCAGCTTCTCCGGCTTGGCCAGCTCGTCGTTGATCGCGTGCAGGGCGGCCACGATGACCTCAGGCGTCGCATCCGATGGGATGCCGCCCATCGCTTCCTCGAAGAACTTCTGCATGCACGGCAGCGGCGTCGGGAGCGTAACCTGGAAGCAGCCGCCCGGCGCAAGCTTGACCTCGACCTCCGGCATGTGCAGCTGGGGCACGGCGGGGACACCCATGCTGCGGTAGACGATGCCGCCCACGTTGGGCGTGTGCCACGTGTTGGTGTACGTTGGAGCCACGCACAGCGTGTTCGCGAACTCGCACGTCTTCAAGTCAACCAAGGCCTCAATGTGATCGTTCTGCAGGATCTCGGCGTGCGCGGGCACGACGTGGGCATGCACATACACGCACTCGGCAGTCCAGGTGTTCGTGATCGTCGTGATCGCCGTTGTCAGAACGTAGTCCGTGCCGGTCGGGCTTGAAAGAAAAATGGTTCCGCGGCACTCGAAGGTGGCGCTGTCAGGCGCCGTAACAATGCTGAGACACATGGTGAAGAGATTGATGAACAGCTGCTTGCTGGATTGGATTTGTGAGAGACCGTAGCCGGGTTCGCACCCAGGAAGCCTGGCAAAGTCAGTCTTCGAAACAAAGAAGATACGGTACGGTACAGTACAGTACAGTACAGTACAGCCGTAGCTACTGTTGCTTGGATACGGCCAAGAAAGCCCGGCTCTGGTCTCATTATTCTGACAAACGCCAGGCCAACAAACCAACAACAGCATGCAGCACTCGGCTGAGACCCCGGCGCCACCCTGCGGTGAGTTCGAGAAGATCATGGGCGTCAAGGAGGAATTCTCTTTCGAACAGTACTGCAAACCCATCGTGAAGCACAAGAATGGCTGCGGTAACATCACCATCGAGCACGAGGTCACAGAGGCTATCATCTACCTTAACATGGGCGACCGCACGTTGCGCACGCGCCCCACGATTGAGGTGGTGGATGGCGAGTGGGGGGGTTTACTGACTGCAAAAAAGTCAAAATTGAGGCAGTTCTGCGCCTCGGTGCACAACAAAGTCATGCACATCGAGGAGGCTAATGGCACGTTTAAGGTGTATCTTGACTTCATCAAGGCCTTCGAGGTGCAGCAGTTCTTCAAGAGGCCCACGCACGGCAAGCGTAAGATGCACGGCTTCCGCGTGGTCTCCAAGTTTCACGGCACCGGTTGCAAGTCCGATCGCGTGCGGCGCGACAACATCAAGTTCACGGTCAAGGTCGAGATCAACGGCGGCGTGTGCTTTTACACCTTCTTGTCGCGCAAGTCCGCCAACGCCACCACGCTGCGCAGCAAGAAGATCGACGCGGATCACCTGAAGCGCACGCGCGAAGTTTTGATGACGAAGTCGCCCGAAGATCGCAAGGCGTACGCGAAGATGATGCTGGACACCATCCAGGAGTGCTGCGAGCCGCCGCAGAAACGCCTGCGTCTTTGAGCCATAATAAACAACGGTGTGTGGTGTTCACGCGCATTTTACGCCCCGTGTGTCCACGCAGTGCACCGTCGCCACAACGGCCACCGCCAGCGTCACCAGCGCGTACGCCACCCAGAAGATGCACCCGCAGCACGTGACGAGATCCTCCTGGGCTCGCAGGTCGTTGTTGTCGTCGCCGCCGTCCCCCAGCAGCTGGGAGCCGTAGTCGTACGTCGCCAGGCCGCTCTTGCGGACGGCCTCCAGGTAGCGGCCGCGCGCGCACAGCAACAGCGACACCAGGAACAGCACCACGATGGCCACGCCCCACCGCACCCACCCCAGCTGGAACGCCTCGACGCCGAACGCCCCCAGGCCCAAGTACGTCACCAGCATGAGCTCCTGGTAGCTGTGGGCATGGGCGTCGCACGGGGCGGTCGTGTTAACGGTCGCCCACCCACCCAGGCAGTCGCAGTTCTGGCCGTTGCCGCCGGTGCCGTTCCGGCACACCCCGTGGTTGCACTCGTAGTCGAACTGGCAGGGCACCGTGATGTCAACCGCGTCCGGGAACCCGGCCAGACCCCGTGCCGGACGGGCCAGCGACGCCAGAACCACCAGGGCCAAAGCGGCGGCGGCACCCGGGGACGGCGGACGTGGGGCAAAACTTGGCATCGGGTGCGTTGTTCTGACACCAATGTCCGCTCCCACCCTGGCCGACTGCCTGGCCCTGGTGCGCCGCTGGCACCGCGACCGCTTTGACGCGTGGTGCACGGGGACCGGCTACCACTCCTTGGGAGCCGCCCTGGGGCTGCCCCCCCAGGACCGGCCGCCCGTCCTGGAGACCAAGCCCACGGCGTGGGACTGCTTTGCCGGCGGCAGGCGGCCCGTGACGCTAAACGAGTGCATCGTCCGCCGCCTGACGCTGGCCGTGGCAGTGTACGCCCGGACCGACGCGCGCATGGACCAGCCGCTGGTGATGCTGCCCGTGCTGGCCAGCTCGACCGTGCTGGACAAGGCGTGCCGCACAGACGATCTGCACGTGTTTGTTCTGGACGGTGTTGCACGCGTCTTGCCCATGCGCCGCGTGCGGCTGAACGTGCCCATCCAGGTCGGCGCCGACAAGAGATGGGTGTGGTCCAATCTGGCGCCGGCACCGGCGGCACCGGCGGCACCGGCGGCCGACCCCAGCGTCACATTCTGCCAAGCCCGCCCGGCGTGGGACGCCGACGATCTCGGCATCACTCACCGGTGCCTGGTGGTGGACGCCGCCATGGGGCTGCTGGTGCACCACGCCTGCGTGCGCCACCCCGACGCCGCCACGCGCACCGCCGTCATCCGGTCCGCCATGGCCACGGGCAACTTTCCCGTGGGCGGGTGGACCGGCGTCACCCACATGGCCAGGATGAACACCCAGCTCGCCCACGTGGCCCAGCTGACCACCTTCAGCTCTCCCCATCAGGACGCCGGCCCGGACATCCGGCAGCTGGGCGACGGGCACGTGGGTGTGGTCGACATCTACGCCACCTCGGAAGGCCAGAACGTGGGGCTGTCCGCCGCCCTGGTGCTGGCCCGGTTGCAGCACGGGGCGTCCATCGGCGGCGACGCCGTGGCCGCGGCCGCCGCCGTCGTGTCGGTCGCCGGCGGCGACGGCGACGTTCCGGCCGCCCTGGTCAACGGCAAGGTCGTGCTGGCCGCGCGCGGCGACATCGGCGCGCAGCCCGGCGAGGTCGACGCCGTGCTGGGGCTGTGCGGGCCCGGCGCCCACGCCCGGTACCACGGCGGCGCGCTGTGGATCTTCACGCTGCCCGGGCTGCTGCTGGACGCCAACGGGCAATGGCTGGGATCCGCCTCGTCGCTGCCGGCTGCGCCTTTGGTGGCCCCCGACGTCATCGGGTGCGTGTCATCGGCCGGCCCGTACGTCGGCTTCAACCAGGCCTCCAGGGCCACCTTCAGCTACAACATGATGCAGCGCGCGGCCGGCGCCGGCATCACCCCCGGTGCCGCCCTGCGGCCGCGCCTGAAGGATCACTACGTCCTGGAGTGCGGCCAGTCGCCGGTGGTGACCACGTGCGGCACCGGGCGCGGCGCGGACGACCTGGGGTGCGGCACGGGGGTCTCCTGCAGCGTGGTTGTCATGGACACGCTGGCGTCCGGCGGCAACCCCGAGGACGCCATCGTGGTGTCGCAGCGGTTCGCCGACCTGGGCGGGCTGTCCCTTAGGCGCGAGACCGTCCTGGAGGCCGCCGAGGACGGCCTGAAGGGCAAGGTCCTGGGGAAGGCCAGCGAC
>MDTA01121513.1_pt1 | contig 23079 bp, 35 predicted proteins | sample 811151 | NCBI WGS metagenome assembly MDTA01 (sample SAMN05326648, study PRJNA326480) | marine metagenome | isolation source: seawater | place: Indian Ocean: South | collected 2010
GATCTGGATTCGAATCTTCATTCTTTACGCAATTAGGTACACGTTTTCCGAACATGGTTTTCATGCCCTTCTTTTTGTAGCCTTTCCAGCAACGTGTTCCTTCTGTGATTTCTTTAATAAGCATGTTACTTCTTCTTGGAATTGCCCCAGTTCGCCGCACCTTTTTTTCTGCATTGAACTAGTGCACCAGATGCATACGCACTTGGCCAAACTTTGTAACGGCTTTTAACTTTGTGATAGCAGGCATCTTTTTTGCCCGCCGCTTCGTCGAATTGTTCTTCAGTCATGTAGTTTTCATCAATGCCTGCTTTCTTAGCAAGGTAATCATAAACATCTTCTCTGTCTGAATCTTCCAAATATCTAATCTTTAAATTTATGAGAGTACGTTGATCATTTGCTTCAACATAAAAGTCCATATTTTTTAAATGGTATGCCGCAACAGGATCGCCTGCAGACGCCGCCTGTGCTATCTCTTTGCCCAACGGAGTATCTTTCGCTGAAGGCATGCTAAGTCCAAGGGCAGCAATCAATGCCGCGGCACCCAAGGCTTTACGGACGTCGCCTTTGGCTTCGTCTACATCTTCTTTTGTAAGTACAGAACGTTTTCCTTTTTTATCAAGTTTATAACCTAATACTTTAAGTAGTTCTGCATATTCCTCATCTGTATGATCCTTGGATTTCCAATTAGCCATAATGGAATCAAGCATCTTTAACAGAGAGTGTTCGCTAGTGAGTACTAACGGTCCTTCTTCTAATTTACCTTTGTGCTTTACCTTGCCTTTCTTAAGCTCTTTCTTTTTGTCTGGAACAACCTTGTGACCTTGAGCTCTAAGACTGTGGTTAACCTTGAACCTTGCAGACTTGTCGTCTGCAGGTTGGTCGGCCTCGCCGACAAGTTTGCCACGGTTAACATTGGGCGATTCATGCCCTTTGTTTGGCTTAATCTTCTTAGGAACCTTATCGCTGGCTCGAAGATGATTAGGCTTCCGTGACTCTACTATGTCTGCGATATTCATAATTGTTTATACTACTGCTCAATTATGCCTGAGTACCAAACTGTAATTCTAGCAGTACCCGCAGTGGCTGCACCTTGAGTAATGTATGCGTTAATTGCTGTTTGGCTAGTGTATCTGTGATCGGTTTCATCTATAGTTTGAATACTTGGATCCCATGCTGTGAATAATCTATCAGGATCTCCTGCATCACCCACAGTAATGGTTGTAGCATCATTTGCATTAGTCCATGCAACATCTGATTCTATAGCAACTTTATGTATATAAACATTTGCATCACCTGTGCCTATCAACACTGGACTGCTGTCGTCATAGTTAACCATTTTATCAACTCTAGCAAGGTTTTTACTTGCTTGTTCTTCAAGTTGAGATAAGGTTACACCATGAGTTGGCGCAGTACCTTCTGCAATCGAAACTTTAGCGGAAGTACCGCCTGTTTCAACGAATGCAATCTGGCTACTGTTGCTACCAATTATTTTGCGGCCTTTTTTGCCAAGTTCTACATCTTTACCGACACCGCCTAAATTATACTGTTTCATTATGTAATCCTTTAGTTATACTTAGGAACTAATGTTACCTAAGTCGTTATTAGTATCCGCTGTAGTTCCAATGCTACCGTAGTCTTGTATTGTAATAACATCACTTGATACTAAGATGCTAACTACACCTGTTCCCGCTGTTGCATTACCTGGTACCACATTAATTGATAATGTACCTGCACTACTGTACTCATACTGATACTGACTGTGGTATTGACCTGCTGCTTCAACATCAACATCCTTGGCTCTTAAAAATCTTGAACCATTGTTTGTATCACCAACTTCAACATAAGAAGTTGAGTTGTCTGCATTTGTCCAACTGCTCGGAATGTCTACTGTGACACTAACTACTCTGGAACCACTGGAAATAGTAGCAACGTTGCTACTACCACTATCGTATTCGAATTCATAAGTGAAGTGCTGTACTAAGTCTGCTGTCAGAGCATCTAACTGTGCCTTTGTAACGGCATGTTCTTGAGCTGTTGCGTTAGCAATGTGTATTTTCTGTAAATCATCGTCTACAGTATAGAATGAAACCGCTTGATCAGTACCACTGATATACGATCCTTTCTTACCTAGCTCGACGTTGGCGGCTACGCCTTTTAAATTATATTTTTTAATCTCAGCCACTTTAATACTCCATTAAAAGTTATTTGGTTGTTTCTTAGTTATATTTATCAATTTGAGCAAGACAAGTTAAGATTAATACATAAGTATTGTTATGCAAATAAGATATTCAGAGAATACAGAAAAATATACCATAGAGAGTGAGGGTGATATTATCATAGAGGCTGACTCTGTACAAGAACTGTATGCTATCGCACTGGATATTCTATCAGCATTTTCAAAACCCACTGCTGTAAAGGCTATTAGCAATCACGATCATCAACGTGCATTGGACCTACTTACGGGGCAATTTAAAGGTTGACACTACACTATAATTAGCATATAATAGTACCATGTTGCAACGAATGGTATTGCGTAAATTGGGTTTGGGTAAGAAGGTTAGTGTAGCACTTACAACTGTTCCCCATGGTAAATTCCCTAGGTGTACCTGCAACACGTTTTCAATAGGGGTCGATAGAGGCTCGGGTAAGGGACAGGATTGCGAATGATTACCAAGTTCACAATTTATTACACAACTGGTGTAACGACTGCAATCCATCCCTCCAATTCATGCCCCGTTCGTCTAGTGGTTAGGACACCGGGTTTTCATCCCGGCAACAGGAGTTCGATCCTCCTACGGGGTACCAGTTAATAAATAGGTGTGTAATGTTTGACCAAAGTATACAACGTATTGGCTTCTGCTGTAAATACTTAGATCCTGATCAGTCTCAAAAGCCAAAAATTCTAAAAGAGATACAACAGAACTATACAGAAAAACAAACTACTGTTGCATGGATGAAGCGACAGGATAAGGCTGTGGCTGAACAGCGAATGCTTGATATTGCAGAACATAACATGCAAAGTGCATACAATTTGGTTAAATATGTAGGCGAGCTACCAGAAAACAGGAGGATGGTACGTCTTGGAAGTAATCAAATACCTATGGCTACTGAGCCAAACTTTCGCTATGTGTGGGACGATCCTGATACTATCAGAATGCTGGAGAAAGGATTCGCCAAAGTGGGCCAATTGGCTCGTGATCTTGATGTTCGTATTAGTTTCCATCCTGGCCAGTTTTGCGTATTGGCTAGTGATAAGCCTGATGTCGTTGATAGAAGTATTGACGAGTTTGAATATCATGTGAACATGGCACGTTGGATGGGCTATGGTCAGCAGTGGCAAGATATGAAAATTAACGTACATATCTCTGGGAGATTAGGTGCCGAAGGACTTATCAAAGTCTTACCCAGATTGTCACCCGAGGCACTAAATACTATTACAATAGAAAACGACGAGATGTGTTGGGGTCTCGACGAATCACTCAAACTAAAGGACCATGTTGCATTGGTGTTAGACATACACCATCACTGGATACGAGATGAAGAATACATACAACCCGAGGATGACAGAGTTAAAAAAGTTATCGACAGTTGGCGTGGAGTTCGTCCTGCTATGCATTACAGTTACAGTCGCGACGAGCATTTACCTGATAGTGTGGATACCCACTCTGATTTGCATGATATTGTGGGACTTATTGAAGAAGGTCATAAGAAGCAAAAACTAAGAGCACACTCAGACTATTTTCCTAATCACAAAGCAAACGAATGGGCATTGAGTTTTTGGCCATACTTTGACATTCAGTGTGAGGCTAAGGCAAAGAACTTAGCAAGTGAGCAACTGTACTTACAAGCGGTAAACAGTGAACTCAAACTTGTAGGCTGAGTTAAAAACAAACCGGTAAATACACACATGCCTCTTTTTACCAAAGACAAAAAACGAGCACTCTTTGTACACATACCAAAGACTGCTGGCACATCTATAGAGTCAGCATTTTTAGACTCAGGCTACGAAAGAGAATTTATGAACAGGCCTGGCAAAGGTGATGGCCCTGATCACAAGCCATGTAATCCACAACATTGGCATATGACATATATTGTAAAAAATATTTACCCTACATTAGCAGATAAAAACTTTTTTGAGTTTGCAGTAGTTAGAAATCCTTTCACAAGATTAATAAGTGAAATGATGTGGAGACATAAAGGTAGGAATGATTTTCAAAATGATTCTTTCTATAAATTCTTTGATGATTATGTAGTTGGTGGTATAACAGCATATTTAGACAACGAAAGAAAATATAAAGAAAGTCCAGAAAAATTTCAAGGCGGTGGATTATCTTTTTATCAAGATAATCATTGGAGGCCTCAAATAGATTTTGTTGGTCCTAAGACTGTGATTTTCAAATATGAAGAACTTAAACATCAGGCTTGGGCTGATTTGAAAATGAGATTTAACTTGGGAGACTTAGCAACAGAATTTACAGATCTACCATTAGATAAGCCTAGGCCAACATCTATGAAAATAGAGCCCACAGAAGAATTTAAAAAATTATACACACAGGTTTATGGCGAAGACCATAAAAAGTTTGGTTACGACATGCCATTCAACACAGGAGAATAACATGCCTAATAAATTATGTATGGCTGTTAGTAAGATTAAGACAGACGAAAAACTAGAATACAATAAGCAACTTGGTGCAGAAAAAACTTATACCCTATACAAGTCTATGGCAGAGATTGTTCAACACAGTGCCGAATCATTTATACAAGAAGATTTTGATACTGTTATTTTCGAAGACGAAGTAGACAGTTATCAACAAATATTTCACAACAACTTTCAACATGTTTATGATGAATGGAACAAAGACGGACCAAACAATCTTTTATTTTTAGACTGTGATACATTAGTAATCAATCCAGTAGAAGTGTTTGGAAAATTTGATCGTTTCCAAATGTTCAATTACACTGATCCTAAGACATTAAGTGGTGATGATGCAAATAACAAATATGGTTTAGCCCATCAACATTATTTTAACGCAGGTTGTAGATATTATCCTGATAGTATGTCAAGCGATGTTTGGGACTTAGGATGGAAGTATGCAAGTGATTGGGACTATAACATTTGGGGTACTGAACAAATTATATTCAACGAAATGATGTACAGTCAAGATTCAGATGTAAACACATGGCTTAGACCTGAAATGAATTTTCAAGCAATGCAAGTACCATATCAAAATGTCGATGATGCAAACTTACATGCACATTTAGAAAACTGGAATGGTATTCATATGAACGATGCAAACATTGTTCACCTTCATGGAACAAGAGGTGCAGCAAATACACTTTTACTACAATGGGAACTATGGCGTAGAATTACAGATGAAGAGTTTGAATTTTCTGAACTAGAAGTAATTCAGAATCCTGATGGGTCGGCCTCAGGTCTCAAAAATAAAGAGAACGAGTAATCTTTAAAATACAAGCGGCGCCGCTCGTTGTTCGTGTGTTGGGCCAGTCATTGCAGTTCTCCTGAACTATTTAGAGTATTCTAAGAGGGACTCAATCTTTATAACTTGCTAGACTCAATATATTCTGTCCAACGTTAATATTTAACCTTTTCCGCAAAAAAGTGTTCAAAAAGCGGTATTTTGGCCACAATTAAGTGTTGACAGGCGAGTTAACATAGTATATAATATGAATTATAACTAAATTGCAGGTAAACATATATGCTATTTGATAAACCTTTAAAAAGTGGCGAGACAGTCACAATTAAGTTAACAACAGGCGAAGAACTTATTGCAAGATTCGAAGAAGAACAAGACGGCAACGTAATTACAAGTAAACCTGTTGTTCTTGCACCTGGGGCACAGGGAATAGGTATGGTACCATGGATAATGAGTGCCGAACCCGACAAAGTTAAAATAAATAAAGAGAACATTCTCACATACGCAACAACACAGAAAGAAATCGCAGACAAGTACATTGAAATGACATCTAGTATCAAACTAGTATAAGGATATAAGTTGATGATTAAGGAGTTGGAAATGTATAGATACGTTTTAGTGGCGTTAGCGGCGTTCATATTCACAGCAATATATTTTGTGAACAACCCTAACGTAGAAACCAGGGTAGTCGAATTTCATACAGAGACAATCAAGGAAGTTGAAGTTGTACCTGTTAACATAATTGACTATGACGAGCTTGAGTGTATGGCATTAAACATATACCATGAAGCTCGGGGCGAAAGACTCGAAGGTCAGGTTGCAGTATCACAAGTTGTGTTGAACAGAAAGAAAAGTGATTTCTTTCCTAACACAGTTTGCGGTGTTATCAAACAAGCAAAAATGTCACGATGGTATTTAGAAAACCACAACAAAGCAGTACCAGTTAGAAACCAATGTCAGTTCAGTTGGTATTGTGATGGGAAGAGCGATAGTCCAAAAGACATGAGAGCATGGGGACATTCTCTTACTATTGCTTCACAGGTTATGAGAGGAGAGCACCCTGACATGACTGGAGGTGCAATGTTTTATCATGCACACTATGTAGAACCTTATTGGAAACACACAATGCTACATGTTGGCAATGTTGGCGATCATTTATTTTACAAACATCCTAAATATTAACAATCGATAAATACTACTATAATTACACACAGGTAGGAGTAGTAGTATGTATGAATATAGATGTAAAGTCATTAAAGTGATTGATGGCGACACCGTAGACGTAGACATCGATTTAGGTTTTGGAATAATGTTAAGAGACGAAAGAGTTCGTGTTATGGGCATTGACACACCTGAATCAAGAACACGTGATAAAGTAGAAAAATTATTTGGTTTAGCAAGTAAAGCAAGATTGAAAGAACTAATTGGTGGTAAGTCTGGACCGATACTCAAAACACAAATAAACAAGAACGGCGAAGACATGAAAGGTAAGTATGGTAGAATACTCGGAGACTTCAATGTTTACGATCATAAAACAGATTCTTGGAGAATGGTTACCGATCTATTAGTTGAAGAAGGACATGCAGTAGCATACTTTGGAGGCAGTAAAGATGAAATCCAAGCCAAGCATTTGGTCAACAGAGACAAACTTTTAAGAGAAAAGGTTATCCTCAAAAAAGATTACGAAGCCGCTGTAAAGTTAATGGAAAAGAAAAAATAGGTTGACATTATAAACTGTGAGTGTATAATATGCTCAAGTGGATGGAAACATTAAGGCATCGTCCCACTATAAATATTCCGCACTAATGGCCTTCTAATTATTTTAGGAGATACACACATGAGTAGTAAAAGATTTTACTCAGGCAAAACATATTCACATGCTACAGGACATTCCTGTGCATTCAGACAGTGGCGAGCAGACAGCCATTGTAATTTAATTCATGGTTATGCCTTACAGTTCGAACTAACATTTGGTGGTAATGAACTTGATGAACGTAACTGGATAGTGGACTTTGGGGGACTAAAGCCACTCAAAAATTGGTTAGCAGAAATGTTTGACCATACTTACTTGGTAGCCGATGATGATCCGGAGTTAGAAACATTCAAACAATTAGAAGAAAAAAATCTAGTTGATTTGCGAATTGTTTCAGCAACAGGTTGTGAAAGGTTTGCTGAGATGGTGTTTGACAAAGCAGAAGAAATTATAAGCGAACTTACTAATGGAAGATGCTGGGTTCAATCGGTCACAGTTAGAGAACATGGGCACAATAGTGCTACTGTTGAACTAAATGATCACGCCAAAATACGTTTTGTAGAAGACGTACAATAACTAAAAGGAGAGTCACTGTTTTCTCGGCGACGGCTAATAACAGTGCTATATGATGATATATGAGCGTGTAGAACGTTTAGGTTACCCGTTGACGAACGGGGGCCTACTCCCAATTTATACCAATACCAACCTTGAAAACGGGCAATAGCCCGATAAATATGTTTATGTGGTTCGGAATATTAACATTATTAACAGCTCTGGGCATTGCAGGTGTTGCAGCATGGTTCAGTATTGCTGGCCTCATGGCTATTTTCAGTGCCGCCGCATTACCTATAGCGGTAATGGCTGGTACACTAGAAGTAGGTAAATTACTTACTGCAAGTTGGTTATATAGGTATTGGCATGATACATCTGTAGCACTAAGAGCATATTTAAGTACCGCAGTTGTGGTGCTCATGTTAATAACAAGCATGGGAATCTTCGGTTATCTGTCTAAAGCTCACTTAGATCAAGCAGGTGTAAGTGGTGATGCCATTGCTGTTGTTGATAGAATAGATGGGCAAATAGCACGTGAAGAAAATCGCATATCAATAATAGAAGACCGCATAGTAAGTCTAAATTCAAGTGTGGGTCTCAATGTACAAGACAGCATAGATGCACAAATTCAAATACGTGATACTGCATGGGAACAAGTACAAGGCGATATAGATTATAATCAAGAGCAAATTAATGCAGTTAGAGCACAACTTACCACTGATATTGCTTCGTTAGATAACAGACTCGACGCATTGGATAAGTCAGTTAACGATCTAAGAGCAAAAGGTAAAGAAGTTATTACCACAGACGAAGGTGGTACATTTAGACGTGCAGAAACAGAAACCATAGACTATGTAGCACAGGCTGAAGAGTTGCGTGATTCACAGCAGGATGAACGTGATCAAATATCAGATGAAAGAGCAAATCTTAGAACTCAAGCAAATGCTGATATTAAAATTTTCCAAGATGCTATAGACAAATACAGAGAACAAGCACAGACAACAATCAACAATGCAAATGCAGAAATAAATCGTCTGCGTAATCAGAGTACACAATCACAAGATAGTGTGTTAGACCAGATAGACACTTTTAACGAGGATATCGACGCCATTTACCTGGAGATAGCAACACTTAAAGACGAAAAATTTGAAGCAGAACAAGAAGTGCGTACACTGGAAAAAGAAGTAGGACCAATCAAATACGTTGCACAATTATTATTTGGTGGCGATGATGCAGAACTATTAGATAAGGCTGTACAAGTATTCATTCTTATGTTAGTGTTTGTGTTTGATCCACTTGCAGTTATGCTAGTAATTGCAGCCAACCAAACGTTATTACGTTATGGAATCAACTTAGAGAAGGCAGAACCAAAAAATGGAAATATCAAAGGTAGGATCAATACCAACGGCATACCCGGAGCAGAAGCCAGCGGAATGGAGGAGTCAGACTCTAATAGAGAAGAGTCAACAAGTTCACAGAGTGAATCACAACCAACTGGAGACGAGGACATATCTGTACGATCAACACGGGAGGATAGTGAGAGTGGAGATTCATCAACAGGCTCTCTCCCTTCTAGTGTAGATGATGCCGCATTAGCGATGGCAGAAGCTGCAGCTAACAAAGCCAAAGAGAAAGCCGCTGAACAGAAAAAAGAAATTGCTAGTCTTAAAAGAGAACTTAAGAAGAAACCAAAAAAACAAGTGATCGTTAAGGAAAAAGAAGTAGACTTGGATTTGGAACCTCCAAAGGCAGTTAAAGATCTTGAAAAGAAATTATCAAAGAGGCTAAACAAAGATGGCGACTAAAGCACAATTACAAAAAGCTCTAGACGAAGTTTGGGACAAGTACGGTAACGTACTTGCAAGCCTAAACGATGCACTAGATGAACTGGATAAAAAACCTAAAGAGATCGAGGTAACAGTAGAAGTTGAAAAAATTATTCCAGACAAAAAGAAAGAAAAAGCACTTAGAGATCAAATAAAACTGCTCAAGGCAGACATCAAAGATCTAGAAGAACAATTAGAATTAATTAACGAACAATACCATAAGGAAAAAGATAAACAGCCTGTTGAGAAGCATGTTGAAGTAATCAAAGAAGTCATAGTTGAAAAGGAGGTTCCAGTTGAAGTCGAAAAGATTATTGAAGTTGAGAAGGAGGTCCCAGTCGAAAAGGAGACAGTGGTCACTGTCGAAGTCCCGGGACCAGAAAGAATCGTCGAAGTCCCCGGACCTGAACGAATCGTAGAAAAAATTGTTGAAGTAGAAAAGACAGTTATCGACGTAGAAGCAGAAGCTCAATTACAAATAAAAGTTAAAGAATTAGAAAACACCATAAAAATGCTCAAAAAAAGAAAACAAACAGAAGTGATTAAGCAGGTACCAGTTGAAGTTGCTGTTCCTACTGAAAATGATCTACAACACACTGCGAGATTACTAGTAGACTCAGAACTAAACAAAGAAGACTTAACTGAACAAGAATTAGTTGCATTGTTACAACGTTCATCAGAAGAAGATGTGCAAAAACAAATTGGTTTTTGGGCTACCAATTTACCCAATCAGGATGACGCACAAATAGAAAGCCATTATATAGGTAAAAAATGAGTGAAGCAGAACTGAATTGCAGTTTTTGTGGTAAGAGCAGAGACAGTGTCGAAAAACTGATTGCAGGGCCGAGCGTCTACATTTGTAATGAATGTATCACTATCAGTTATGAAATTCTCACTGATGATGTCGAAACTATTGATGAAGCCATTGATTTTAAAAATGTACCTACCCCTCAAGAGATACATGCATACTTAGATGAATACATTTCTGGACAACAAGAAGCAAAAGAAATATTAAGCACATCTGCTTACAATCATTATAAAAGAATAAATCACAAAAAAGCCAACAATGTTGAAATTGAAAAAAGTAATGTCTTAATGGTTGGTCCAACTGGTTCTGGTAAGACACTTGTTGCTAAAACATTATCCAAGATACTAAAAGTGCCTTTTGCTATTGCAGATGCAACGACACTAACAGAAGCAGGTTATGTCGGTGATGACGTTGAAAGTGTTTTGGATAGATTATTAAGTGTAGCAAACTATGATGTATCACTTGCAGAAAAAGGAATAATATACATAGACGAGATAGATAAGAAAACTCGTAAAAGCGAAAGCAGTGTTACAACACGTGATGTTAGTGGAGAAGGTGTACAACAAGCATTGCTTAGATTGGTAGAAGGTACAGTTACAAAGTTAAGAGTAGGTTCGGGTAAAAAACTTGCAGATGAATATGCAGAGTTTGATACGTCTAACATATTGTTCATTGTTGGGGGTTCATTTGTTGGCATAGAAGAATACATTGCTAAAAGACTAAAAACAAAAACAGGCATGGGCTTTACAGGTAAAGTTGTAACCAACGATGACAGAGATGAAATATTAAAATTGCTATCATCTGATGATGTTGTCAAGTATGGTCTTATACCTGAACTTGTAGGAAGACTACCTATATTAACCACACTCGAAAAACTAACACAAGATCAGTTGGTTGAGATTATGAAAAATGTTAAGAACAGTATTCTTGATCAAGTAAAAGAATTAATGCTTATGGACGACATTGAGGTAGAGTTTGGAGATGATTATATTAATACTGTTGCTAAACTTGCATACGAAGAAGATTTGGGTGCTAGATCAGTTAAGAGTATTGTTGAAAGATCATTATACTATATGATGTACAACTCCCCAGACCTCCGCGATTCGGGCGTAAAACGCATAATTTTTGATAAGTATCCAAGTGAATCATATAAGCCTATGGCAATATATGAGGATAAAGAATCACCAATTGAAAACTATAGGTTCTTAAGAGAAAATAAAGACTTGACAACAAAGGAAAAATAATCTATAATATCAGTTAATTATAACACACAGGTAACAGATGAGGAAACAAAATTATCACAAGAGTTTTAAAAACTCTTACAACAGAGACAATAGGAAAAAGTTTCAAGCAAAAAAAGACAGACCTATTGTAACTGGATCATCAGTAGAAGTAAGGAATGATGATGTTAATGGTGCTCTAAGACGCTTAAAGAAAATTCTCGAAAGAGACAATAGACAAAAAGATTTAGCAAGACAAGAGTACTACGAAAAGCCTTCAAGAAAAAGAAAGCGAAAAGCAGATGCAGCCAAAGCCAGATGGGCTAGAGAAGTTGAAGCACAAAGACGCTCAGGTAACTGGGTTGACTCAGGTGGTGATAATCTTGCATGGCAGAAGACCAAAAAGAAACGTAGACGCCATGTAGAGCTGCAAAAGAAAATCGCACAACGCGGTAGAAGGTAACACCTTGCGTATCGCGGTCGTTAGTGGTGGGTTCGATCCATTACACTCTGGTCACATAAACTATCTATCAGCCGCATCAGCATACGGAGACATTCTTGTTGTTTTGTTAAACAGCGACGAATGGTTAACAAGAAAAAAGGGTAGACCCTTCTTACCTTTTGATGAACGTGCTAACATTATTGAACGTTTTGAAATGGTGAATCATGTATACGCAGTTGACGACAAAGACGGCTCAGTAACTGCAGGACTTAAACTTGTTAAAGAAGCATTTGGACACGAGCACGAATATGTGTTTTGTAATGGGGGAGATAGAGGAAAAGATAATATCCCCGAAATGGAAGTAGAAGGATATGAGTTTAGATTTTCTGTTGGTGGAAATCACAAAGCAAACAGCAGTAGTTGGATATTAAGAGATTGGAAAAATCCAACTGTAAGCAGAGTTTGGGGAAAATTTTCAGACTTATTTCAGGATGATGTTGTTCGAGTAAAAGAACTTATCATTGAGCCAAACAAAGGTATAAGTTATCAAAGACATTTCAAACGTAGTGAAATGTGGTTTGTAAGCAAAGGCATGCTAAATATAAAACATAGTTTTGGTAAGCCAGAAGATTTTGTTATACACACAATACAAAAGGATGGATTCTTTCATGTCAAACAAGGAGATTGGCATCAAGCATTTAATCCTTTTAAAGAACCTTGTCATATAATAGAAATACAATATGGCGAAGAAACAACAGAAGACGACATAGAAAGACTAGAGTATTACGACGAGAAATAGAATGAAAAACGTTGCAGTTTGCGGGTGTAGTTATTCTGACTATACTAGTGTAAATAAAGTATATGGGGAATGGATAGCAGAACATCTGGGCCTAAACTATTTGCATTATGCCAAAGGTGGTAGTAGTAATCACAGAAGTATTTACAAATCTGCTAGAGGTATAATTAGTGGAGAGCTTGGACATCAGGATATCCTAGTATTTCAAATCACAGATCCGCATAGAAAAATTTTACCAAGTCTCAAACCAGAACTAACAACTGATGAAGAGGTCAACAAAGCAGGAAAGCCAGACAGGTGGGACACACCTTTTGGAGAGGCATGGACTACTGATTATAAAGCAGAAAGTCACACGTGGCAAGGACCTTATATACCAGGAACAGTTTCATACCTTAACACACGATTGCATAAAGCATTGGAAGTAGCCGGTATTAATAATGAATTTGAAACTGACTTACTTAGAGTGCAAATACACATGCTTGAAGCACTTGCCAAACAGCATGGTGTAGACATTATTTTTGTAGAAACAAGATATGTAGAATTTATGAGACTCGATGCTAGAGTAGAAAGAAATCAGAATGACATAGCAGGCAGTGTTTCAGAACTTATGACAAAAGAATCAGCTCAAACAAAATTTAGAGAGAAAGACTTTTTTACACCAGGGTCAGCATCTGAACCATCCGAATACGATTTGGGGATGGACAGTTGGTATGGAGATGTTTACGATCATTCACACCTAAGCGAAAAAGGACACGAATATGTTGGCGAACTTTTAGCCACGCATATACGTCGACACGTGGTTGACAGACGACTATAAATTTGCTATAATATACAGTTCATTATTATATTCATAGGAGGTTTTTATGAATAATATGATAGAAATGGTCAAAACATTTGTAGGTGGTTTATCATCTATATTGGTTGGCCTAATTGGATTAGGTATTTTAGCAAACATTCTGTTTGGTTCTAATATCATAATCGGAGACGTTATTGGTAACATCTCAAGCATTGTGAGCACATTAGGTTCACAAGGCTTAGTAGGTCTTATTGTAGCAATTATCGTTATCCATGTATTGGGTATCGGTTCTGTTAATAAGTAACTCTCGCATACATGCAGGCTTCATGCCTGCATTTTTTTCTTGACATATTTACCCAAATAAAGTATAATATACTTTGAAGGAGTTTACATATGACAATGCACTTAGCACAAGGTCTAAGCACCATTAACACAAAGAAACGTAAGACTAAAATTACTAAAGCCAAGATGGCAGAACTAGAATTGCGTTGGAGAGAACACAACAAAAACTGCAAACGCAACCATATGCATCATATGAGATATGACACACTTGAAGCATACATAGATTATTGCTATGGCAGAGTAAAACTGCCAGACCCTCGCGATTACAAAAACTTCAAGCCTAAGAAGCCTACTACTAATTGGCGAGCACAACAAGACAAAGATCATAGAGAAAAATATCCTAGTCTTATGGAACAAGCAGTCAAAGACGGAACATTTACTAAGATGGGTGGCCAAGGTATGCGTAAGAAAGAGGCTATGAAATACACAGGCGATCTTATAACTGGTATTGCAACCATGCACAAGAGTAATGCTGTACCTGTGATGAAAGGCACAGATCAAGCAAAAGACATTGCAAGAATGAGGCGTTGATATGAAAAGAACTTTATTGGAAATATTTGTAGCAGGTGTATTGATAAGTGCATTATTATATGGTGTTTGGGTTATACTAACACCAAACGAATTTGAACAGATGGACCTACGTTACTTTGACAGTATTGATTCACCTGATACTGAAAAGATTGTATGACATTCAAGCCATCATCCTTGAAATGTTTTGTATGTGGAAAAGAAATATTAATGGATGATATCAAATATCACACATCAAAAAGATTGTCTCCCGTAAAAGTCTTTTGTGGTCCAGAATGTAGCAATAAATATTATTTAGACAATGGCAAACAAATTTAAAAAGCATGAAGCAATTACTAAATTATTAGATTTAGATTTAACATGCCCACATTGTGGGGAGGTTTTAGTAGAAGCAGATGAAAGAAGAAAAGAAAAAGATACCAAACACACTGCAAGACCAGGCTTGGAAAAGAGCGAAAGATAATCCTGTTCCAAGAACAGGATATCCTTGGGATTGGGAAGATTACGAAAAGTTAAATGGAGAACAAAATGAATCGAGCAGAGAGGATGATAAAATCCGCCCGGGCAAGAAATAAAAGGAAACTTGTAAAAGGTATTAGAAAAAAATTAACCAAAAGATACTATGCTCATTTGAGACACTTGAGACAGAAGTATCAAAAAATTAGAGCGAGGCAACATGACAGCAAAGAATGACATAACTGGAGACAGTATAAAATCTAAACCTGGTGATCAAAAAAAGTATGCTGAGGGGTTTGACAAAATTTTTAGAAAAGCACAACCACAACAGCATCAGCAAAATATTCCTACACCAGAACAGCAACAGGAAATTATTAAACAACAACAAGACCCGAGGCATAATCAAGGCTAATGGATAAGAATATTATAAGAGCTACTATCAACATCGAGATTCCATTTAGACATGATTACATGAATTATAACGAAATGCTAAACAAAAAGTTAAAACAAGTAATTGCAGATGCAGATTTTATACCTTGTAAAGTTATAGCAGGTGAATTAGAACCTTGTGGTGGACCTACACTTAGAGAAGTAGAACATGGTAAGCATTCCTGATATAATAGGATTTAGTGGTGTAGCATTACTCATTATAACTTATGCACTACTACAACTAGAACGCATTGACCCTAAAGGGTTTTGGTACAGTTTCAATAATATGGTTGTTGCTATTTTAGTTAGTGTAAGTTTATACTACACACCCAACCTTGCTAGTTGGGTAATTGAAATATTTTGGTTCTTAATTAGTGTATATGGATTAGCAATGTATTATAAGAGAAAGGCTAATGTTTAAACAGACTATTATTGAATGTGGTATTAGTGATGATGCAGACTATGAATGGTTATTTGATCAAGCAATGTATAACACTTTGGAAGATTATTTTGCCATAACCGAAAGAATGAATATCAAAGCAAACTTCACAAAAAGTTATGAAGACAATCTCGTCAGCGGACTTACACTAAAAGTTGAAGCAAAATTTGATAACGAAACGGACCTTGCTGCATTCAAACTTGCATGTGGTGATGACTTACCACATTGGAAATATAACGACAGAGAAATGAAATTTACATAATGGTTGACAAAATAAACAAAAATTATTATAATATGTGGACTATTTGTATAAATAGTATTGTAACAGCAAATATGCCTAATGGGTATTTGCAGATGTTACATTAAATTAACTTGCTTAATAAAGGAGATTAATATGACAAGTAAACAATTACGGATCACTTCTGATCTAATAAATTCACCCTTATATAAAATGAGCGTCGGCTTTGATAGATTGTTCGACGAGATGTTCGCTAACCCTGTGAATATCACAACCGGAGGTTATCCACCGTACAACGTGGCTCGGGTTACTGATAAAGAATCAGAAGAAGTGAGCTACGAAATTACACTTGCAGTTGCAGGTTTTACACAAGATGATATCGACATCACTGTGGAAGACAAGCATCTAAAAGTTGAAGGCAGAAGTGGAGTGTTAGCCGAAGAAGCAGGCACTGACGTGGAGTACATTCACAAAGGTATTGCTGAAAGAAACTTCGTGAGAACTTTCCGTTTAGCAGAGCATGTAGAAGTTAAAACCGCAGCTCTCAAAGATGGGATATTAAAGATTGTTCTTTGGTTGAATATACCAGAAGAAGCAAAACCTAAAAAGATTGATATCTCTTAAACACTTAAAGTAATTGTAGGGGCATTTGCCCCTACAGTTTTTGGACACACACAATGAGTAAACAAACAAAAGAAGCAACAAGAACAGTAACAGAAATTAGATTTCCTGATAGGTTCAATGTACTATTGATTAATGACGATCATACGCCGATGGAGTTTGTAATTCAATTATTGATTGAAATATTTAACCGTACCACAATTCAAGCAAAAGAAATTATGCTCACAGTACACGAAGAAGGCAAAGGCATTGCTGGTACATATGGTTTAGAGATAGCAGAACAAAAACAACAAGAAGCAACCATGATTGCAAGGCATCATGGACACCCACTTAAGGTGGTACTAGAAAAGATTGATTAATGAGCAATGATACGTTATACCCAGAGGGTTTTACAACACCGGTAGAGTCAGAAGATTTTGAACCTGGTCTAACGAAAGATACAATCCTAAAACTGAGTGCCCTCAAAGCAGAACCGGAGTGGTTAACAGAATTCAGGCTAAAAGCATTTGATCATTTACAAGGTATAAAAGAACCTGAATGGTCAGCAGTCAATTATGACAAAATAGATTATCAAGCACTTAGATATTACTCAGCACCTAAATTTAGAAGCCAAGAAGATATACCCCAAGAAATTTTAGATACATTTGAGAAATTAGGTGTGCCATTACACGAACGTGATGCACTACTAGGATTAGAAGAAAAAGACCCAAAAGTTATTCCAACTGTAGCCATTGATGCTGTATTTGACAGTGTTAGTATTGCTACAACATTCCAAGCAGAATTAAAGAAGCATGGCATTATATTTTGTAGTATTAGTGAAGCAGTAAAGGAACACCCTGACTTAGTTAAAGAATATTTAGGCACAGTAATATCATATAGAGACAATTACTTTGCTACACTTAACTCTGCTGTATTCTCAGACGGCACATTCTGTTATATACCTAAGGGTGTTAGATGTCCTATGGAACTAAACACTTACTTTAGAATCAATGCAAGAAACACAGGACAGTTTGAACGTACACTCATTATAGCAGACGAAGATAGTTATGTGAGTTACTTAGAAGGATGTACTGCTCCAGCATACGATGAAAATACATTGCATGCCGCTGTAGTAGAACTGGTAACACACGACAATGCAGAAATAAAATATTCAACAGTGCAAAACTGGTATCCAGGAGATGAAAATGGTGTTGGTGGAGTATTGAACTTTGTAACAAAGAGAGGAGATTGCAGAGGTGACAACAGTAAAATATCTTGGGCTCAGGTTGAAACAGGTAGTGCTGTTACTTGGAAGTACCCATCCTGTATATTACGAGGTGATGGTTCCGTTGGTGAGTTTTATTCTGTTGCGGTAACAAAAAATCATCAACAAGCAGACACCGGTACTAAAATGATACATGTTGGCAAAAATACAAAAAGTACAATCATCAGTAAAGGTATTAGTAGCGGAAAGAGTTTGAACACATACAGAGGTATTGTAAGAATTGGCAAGAATGCACATAATAGTAGGAACTATACTGAGTGTGATAGTTTAATGTTAGATTCATCAAAAGCCTTGACATTACCCACCGTTCAACAGTATAATACTACTAGCACAGTTGAGCATGAGGCAAGTACTACTAACCTTAATGAAGAAGCATTGTATTATTTACAATGCAAAGGATTAAGCGAAGAAGATGCAATCAATTGTTTGGTAAATGGTTTTTGTAAAGATGTATTTCAAAAATTACCATTGGAGTTTGCCGCTGAGGCAAACAAACTATTAAGTGTAACCTTAGAGGGTGCAGTAGGATGAAGAAAGTTACTATTAAAGATATTGGCGGAGAAGTTATTAAAGATAACTCTACCTACTTATTGAAAGATAATGCATTTGGTAATAACTTAGTTTTAAGCAGTACATTTTTAAGAGCAAATCAGCAAACTAACGGTCATACACACAAAGGACAAGAAGAGGTTTATCTCTTTATTGACGGCAAAGGCGAAATGACAATAGATGATAATACATTCAAAGTAAAAGAAGGTGACGTCGTGTGCATAGAGGACGGAGAGTTTCATAGAGTGAGAAACACAGGACACTTAGGATTATATTTTGTATGTGTATTCGACGGAGGCCGTAATCACTGATGTTAGTTTTACAAGATGTCTCTATAAAAGCAGAAGACAAAACAATACTAAAACAAGTCAACTTAGAGTTTGGCCCTGGTGTACATTTTATTGTTGGCCCTAATGGTGCTGGCAAGAGTACACTTGCACATGCTATTATGGATCACCCAAAGTATGAAATAGCAGGCGGAATGTCTTTGAATGGCACTGAGTTCAGTGATTTGCCAACACACGAAAGAGCACAACTTGGATTGTTTTTGTCATTCCAGAACCCTACGCCTATAGAAGGACTAAGCAATTTTAAATTAGTTAAAGAGGCACTTGCACTCAATGATACTAGTACAATAATGGACGAACTTAATGGCTTCCGAGGACTTGCAAAAGAATTGAACTTGCCAGAAAAGTGGGACAAAAAAGAACTCAATGTACATGCAAGTGGCGGAGAAAAAAAGAAAAACGAAATTATACAATTAATTATGATGGATTCAAAAGTTGCAATACTTGATGAACCTGACAGTGGATTAGATGTAGATGCTATCAATGTATTAATTGATAAGATTAAATGGTTTGCAGAGAAAGAAAATAAAACAGTCATTATGATTAGCCACTATGAGAAACTGCTAAAGAGTTTTGAACCAACAACAGTTACAGTTGTTGCTAATGGTACAACAACGCAAACAACCTCAGTAGATGTAGTTGATAAAATTCTCACTGAAGGATTCAAAGACTACAATGACGCATAATTTAAACGCAGATAAAATTTATAACAATTCCATATATCGACATATGGATGTAAAAAAAGTATCTACGATTGCAGAAACAGAATACAACGAAACTGATTATGAAAGCACTGCAGGATTTTCTGGCGGTGTTATTGTAACACCAAGTGGTGTCAAGTTTGATGGCAGGTTACAAAACTTTATGTACAGAGATGTAGTCTGTAATAGATATAATACAGAGAAGTACAGACACTATTTTGAACCAAACAATATGATTGGTGATATAGCAAGTGAAGATCATAGAATACATGCCTTAACTATTACAAACAAAGCAAAAGCAAAAGACTATGTACTGCATTATACAACAAGATCAGACAGCCATGTTAGGCCGCTTGTTGGTATAGATGGGCACGGTGATCCATACGACTTATCCAAGTGTTACAACACAATTTGTTTATATGTTGAAATATCTCCATATAGCAATGTAGTCCTGAACGAACATATTTGGAAAGACTCGCGTTGTAAAATATTTAGAATTGTGTATGTGTTAAGAGAAGGTGCTAATCTAACAATCAATAGAAGTTTCAAAACAGGTCCTGCTGTGGAACAACATAGCACAGAAGTTATCGAAAGCAGAATTATTCAGCACCCAACTAGTACACTAGAAGTAAATACTAGGAACTATGGTAACATAGACTATCTGCAGGACTTATATTTTGTTACATCATATTTAGGTGCTGTAACTAATTTTCAAAATAAATACATTGTGCAGGACAAACAGAGTGTGCATTGCATAGCAGATGTTGAACATGTTGGTCCTGAAGGTGTTAGTAATGTAGATGTGAAGTCTATTACTAATGATACTAGCAAGTTTACTTTCTCCGGGAACATTAAAGTAGAAAAACAAGCAGAGAAGGTAGACGCAAACTTACAGAACAAAAACTTACAAATGAGCGATACATCGGTTGTTGTCACAGAACCTAAACTGGACATTAGTACTAAAGAAATTAAATGTAGTCACGGATGTACTGTTAGTTCAGTAGACCCAGATCAAATGTACTTGCTCAACACTAGAGGCTTTGATAAAGAGAAGGCTAGTGATATGCTTATAGAGGCCTTCTTAAATGGATAACATCAAACATCAATTTCCAACACTGCATAATAACCCTGAGTTGATTTATTTTGATAGTGCGGCAAGCACACAAACACATTCGAGTGTTGTAGACAAAATGAATCATTACTATGACTTTGAACGTTGTAATATACACCGAGGCGATTATGAAATAAGCAGAAGTGTAAGTGACCAAGTTGATGTTGCACGTGAACAAGTTGCTGAATTAATTAATGCAAAACCAGAACAAATAATTTTTACACAAGGTGCCACAGAAGGCATGAATATGATTGCTGAATGGTTTAAGAATGTTCCCACAGTATTCATTACAGAATTAGAGCACAGTGCTAACGTGATGCCTTGGTTAGCACAAGGGCGTAACACTGTAAACGGAAGACTACAAGTTATACCAACACACATAGATGGTGATATAGATCTATCAGAACTTGCAAGAACATTAGAAAATCATCCGGGGTCATTAGTAAGCATTATAGCAACTAGTAACGTATCTGGTTCAGATACACCATGGGCCTCTATAGCAAAGATAGCCAAAAACTGTGGTTGCCCTGTTGTTGTTGATGCATGTCAATCTGTGGGCTCACATAAATTTGATGTCGGAGAGAATCCAGAAATTGATTTTGCAGTGTTCAGTGGTCACAAGATGTATGGCCCAACAGGCATAGGCGTTCTTTATAGTAAACATGATGTAAATGAATTACGCCCAGTGAAACTCGGAGGCGGCCCAGTAAATCATTACGATGTTAAAGGTAATATTGACTTTCATCAAGGGCCAGAAAAACATGAACCTGGTACTCCAAATGTAGCAGGTATACTAGGTTTAGGTGTTGCCGCTGAGTGGATTAATTACATGGGCTACAGTAGAATCATTGATAGAATAATAACAGTCAACGAATACTTAGTTGATGCAGGGCTATACGACATCAAAGGATTAAGTTGTGTTAACAAGCAGTTAGAACTTGCTGCTGCAAGTTGTACAAACATTGCGTCATTTGTAAGCAGAGATGCACACCCAAGCGATATAGGAGCTCTGTTAGGTTCTAAGGGTGTTGCTATTAGGACTGGTAAAGTATGTGCTCACCATATAGTAAACAAGTTAAGTAACAGTGGTATACTAAGAGTTAGTTGGAGTATATACAATACACAATACGATGCTGAAAAACTAGTAGAAGAATTATGCAACACGATGAAAAAACTGACGTAATATCTCAAGTAACAGAGAACTTAGAAAAAGTAGTTGACCCAGAGATTGGCATTAACATTGTTGACTTAGGACTTATATACAATTTAGAATACGAAGATTCAAACATAAAAGTATTAATGACACTGACAGCACCTAACTGTCCATACGGAGATGAAATACTAGATGGCGTAGACTACGCCTGTAAAAAACACAACGAAGTCAATGAAGTGTTTATAGACCTTACATTTGATCCGCCTTGGAATCCAGAAAAGATTTCAGATGCAGCCAAATATTATATGGGAATCCTCTAAAACACAATAAATAGTAAAAACTTACAAGGAGAAGCAAATGGCTTTTGAAATAGGCGTTCCTGTTGTAGATTTCAAAATGAGAGTTGAGACAGATGAAGCACCAGGATACGAGTGGCAAACTAAAAGTTCTTTAGATATTTTTAAAGGCAAAAAAATTATATTGATTGGGTTACCAGGTGCATTCACACCTACATGTTCAAGCACACACCTACCTGGATTTGATGCAAACTACGAAACAATATTAGAACACGGTTTCGACGATGTTTACTGTTTGAGTGTTAACGATTCCTTTGTTATGAATGCATGGTTTAAATCATTAGCAGTTGATAAGGTAAAACCTCTACCAGATGGCAGTGGCAAGTTTACTCGCACATTAGGTATGCTAGTTGACAAAGACAATTTAGGATTTGGTATGCGTAGTTGGAGATACAGTGCAATCGTCGAAGATGCAGTTCTCAAGCACATGTTTGTTGAACCAGGGCTTTGCGATAATGCAGAGACTGATCCTTTTGAATGTTCCGATGTGTATACTATGCTAAATCATTTAGAAATGCATTATCCAAAATCATAATACTTTCTTAACGTAGATATTTGCATCAGCAGTTTCAGTAACAATAAAATCGCCCACAGTTGTAAATCCAAATTTTGTGTAAGCAGTTAGGGCGGTTTTTCTTGGAATGCTCCACATCATCTCACACTCCTCAATTCGTGCTTGATGTTCTGTTAGCACAAACAATAATTGAGCCACTCCTCTTTTTCTATAATCAGGATCAACCCAAATACCTCTACTGCGATATTGTGTATCTGTAGTTCTATGACCTGAGTTGACTCCAACAAGTTTATTGTCCATGAACACGCCGTAGAATGTTGGCTGATAATCAAAAATGTTCATATCAATGGGGTCTGGGTTACCCTCGTATGGCCATGTCATAGCACTTACGCCTTCTATTGCA
>MDTA01110843.1_pt1 | contig 23058 bp, 6 predicted proteins | sample 811151 | NCBI WGS metagenome assembly MDTA01 (sample SAMN05326648, study PRJNA326480) | marine metagenome | isolation source: seawater | place: Indian Ocean: South | collected 2010
GTGGAATCCAGATGATTTTACTGGAATGTTTGCTGATGAAATCCACATGGAGCTATTATCTATATCGGCAGACACGCATGGAATCAGGCCGTTCAGTCAGTACTATACTACTGAAGCCGCACGCACCACACGTCGTGGATTGCAGCCCGAAGAGGTATCGCACGGCCCAGCACTATCTGTTTCGAAGGTATATAGTGCTGGCGCACACCAAGAGGCAAAGCATAAGTGGTGGGGTAAAGGTAGCCCATATGACGGCGAGTATATCTATGATCCTGATGACAGAGATGATCCTTACAAAGCAAAACTAGATAACTTGTTTTACAAAAAAAGAAGAGGAGTCCTTCTTAAACAATCGACTTTGGGCACACCATGGTTTAGGGCATTGAGTGATCCAAACGCCAACAGCCAAGAGCTTAAGGGGGAAGTTACTAGGTTTCTGGAGTCTTACGTAAATTGTAGAAGATACGAAGGTTTTTGGGGGAGGACTTCTAGTCCATGGTGGCTGTGGGGTGCACAGGGCTATTATCCAGGCGCCAGAGGCGCGGATTGGACATTGCAGACTACAAGCCGCGATCACCTCGGAAGAGAACAAGTCAGACCCATCAATATGTCTGAGGAGCGGGGCAAATATGAGAACAGTTATAGGCTGCATCTCCAATATGACGCTTCAGATATAGTAGCATATGTGGTGGAGAAACTATTGACTCGCCCAAACCGTGATGAACCTGCAGCCGATGAAAGCAATTGGTTTGACGGACACAGAGGGCACTATGGAGGAAATGTAAATGTTCACCGTGGGTATGGTCCATACGAGTGGTATAGAACTGATAATAATGTTTACTCTAACCGATACGACGTCGACCCTGAAAACGTAGCAAGGCAAGATTCCATGATGGCAATTCAGAGTTTATATACGAATGATATAGTAGCTGTCTTTAGGCAATTGGGAGATTGGAATTGTCAAGCCGTAAAACACTTCGTTAATGCATTCCCAAGGGTCCAGGGCGTACGCCGCATTGATGACGCCGATGAAGACATAAGTGAAATCGTTCAGGATTATCTCGGCCGATCTGAGACATTTACAACCTGGCTTAGTGATATAATTCCCGAACCTCAAAAACAGCCGGGCTACAGGAAGGGCGCCAAGAACGCTGGAGCAATGTCGATAAGCTGGGATTATCAATATAAGAGATGTTTTGACAATGATCCGACAATCCGAACCTGGCCAGATTTGTGGGATATGGTACATCTCGTTGGATACGGCGCAGGCTGGGCATTGATGTCATACGGGGGCAACGACGGCGGCGTGCCCGATGATTCTGAACACCATAACAACATTATCATGCCTAGCCAGTGCTTTAGTTATGTGCAGGGCGACGCAAATCACCCACAAGTACTGCCGGCAGAAAATAGGCATGAATCATTTATGAGTCCGTTTAACATTGTTGTTCCGGAAATGACAAGCACAGAAAGGATAAGTTATGGACAAGAAGATTCGCCAAGAAGAGAACCATCTGCTGGTGGAGTAGGGGAAATAGTCTTTGGGGATTACCAATTTATAGACTCACCAGACATGGCAACAGCCGATATGTGGAATTTTGAAAGCAGGAAGATGCTAGATGGGACTGGGGACAAAGAGGCGAAAATAACTGCCGCAGCGGACAATAACACACTAGCTGATGGGTTCAACATATATGCTGCAAATGCTGCGATAAACTTACTACTGAGGGCAGAACAAGAAGAGAGGTACTTTTGGTCACAATTAAGTCAATTTGGCACTGGAGAATACAATCCAGAAGGAGAGCCTATAGGCATATTCGAAAGTTTAAATAGGAGGCTGTCAGCTGAGATGTCTAGGCGCCTTGAAGTGTTGTTTGGGGAAACAGAATACCTTGTTGGATCTAGGCTCGTGTATATAGTCCCGGAAGATACGGATCCGAATTTTGGAGATTCCGGAGAGTTTTGGACACAACACGGCGAAAACCCACAAGATGAATATAGAGATTTTACAGAAATAACTCGAGAAGAAAGAACCTGGATGGTAACTGTAGAGGATGAATCAACTGGGCAGTGGTTTAGATCTAGGTGCATCCCACTGGCATTCAATGAAGTCCCAATAGATATGAAGTGCCACTATACTAGATTTCAGAATGAAATAGCTTCAATGAGTGCAGAAGTCCTCAGTGGACTTAAGCAAAAGCCTGAGTATAGAATGTTGTCGAAATACGCTTTCCCAGTCGAGAGGTATGCAAGCATATCTAGTATATATTCTTTGATGGCGCTCTCTCAAAGAGAACAAGTCAGAGATACTCTCAGCAATACCAAGGCTAGTATAGCAAAGCTGATGAAGCTGATGTCAGAGCGTCCACCGTTTGGAAACACGATTGAGATTATGGATGGAGGCGTTTTTAGATCTGTGTTTATGGGCTCGATGAGTCCTGATGGGCCAGTAGGCTTGCCAAGCTTCATGATGGCTAAGTTTGGAGACTTCATATCTGATTTGGCGTACAACGCAATGATGACGCCACCATGGTTGATAAGATCTTTAGCATCTGGCTTAGATCCTGCGTTCAAAGACATGAGAAAGCTAGCAATGAACCCTCAATGTAAGATAGATGGAGTCAACTGGAAGAATGTCACAAAGACAGCACTTGATAACAAGATGGTTAAGGGCGTAGATACCAAGAATAGAACCTATGCACCAGTCAGTACTGCATTTCCCGCAGATTTATTCTATCGAGGTACCCAGATATCGCCTCCGTTTGTTAATAAGAATTTCTTTAAAGCATTGGTTAAGTTCGCTAATTTTGTTGCAAAAGACAACTTGCCTCCTCCTCCGAAGATTAAAGCCGGCGCAAGATCGGCAGACACTGCAGAATACGATAAGTTGGTGGCAAGAGTGAACGATAGATACGGAACTTTCTTGGGCCCATTGGGGCTAATCGCTCTAGGTATACCGCCGATGCCAGGAGAGGCAGATATGTACGGCGAAGACGCCGGTTGTCCTCCGCCAGGCTCCGAAGAGGAAGAATACACACGCCCAGAGCCATGTCCGGACATTGAAGAGTAATAAAAATTTTCATAACTAATTAATATTACACGATAGCAGGGTACTATAATGGCAGGAATATCAGTAAAATTACCATTGTCTATGAGTGAGTTCGACGGACCCTACACTCTTAACAAAACGTTGAAGGAAACTGTTAAACAAAACTTTAAAATGCTTTTGTTAACCATACCTGGCGAGAGAATGATGAATCCTGATTTCGGAATTGGATTACAAACATTCCTATTCGAGCCCAACGACTTTGGAACTCAAGAAAGAATCTCATCTAGGATTCATGAGCAGGTGGGCAAATACATGCCATTCTTAGAAGTCACTGACATATATACCAGCGACGAACCGGCATCATTGATGAGCGTGACAATATCTTATTTCTTGGTACCAACCTCAGAGCAGGACGTATTGACGCTATCTTTGTCACAAAATGAAATATAACTCTAATTACTAATGACTTAAGAGGAAGGCAAAATGGCAAAAAAGAAGATTGTTCCAATAGATTACACTAGTCGAGATTTCGATTCTATTAGGAATGATTTGATAACATATGTGAAAAGATATTATCCAGACACGTACAAAGACTTTAACGAAGCTTCTTTCGGATCTCTTATGTTGGATACCGTATCGTACGTTGGGGACATGCTCTCCTTTTACTTAGATTACCAGGCAAACGAGTCATTTTTGGAAACCTCTATAGAGTATGATAACGTAGTTAAGCACGCAAGGCAGATGGGGTATAAATTTTCTGGAACTCCGATGACTTATGGGGAGTGCACCTTTTATATTCTAATACCAGCCGCTGCAGGTACAGTTACTCCTGATCAGAGATATATACCCACATTGCTTAAGGGCACGCAGGTAACCTCTCCCGCAGACACTGTTTTCACCTTAAACGAGAATGTTAATTTTGCTGACCCTAGTAACGAAATGGTTGTCGCAAGAACTGACGCGAACGGCGCCCCTACATATTTTGCTATCCGTGCGGAAGGGCAAGTTGTCTCCGGAGACTTGATGATAGAAGAGGTAGAGATTGGCGACTTTATGAGGTTCAACAAGGTTGAGCTAGCAGGTTCAAACATATCCGAGATAGTGACTGTGATGGATTCACTAGGTAATGAATACTATGAAGTGGATTTCTTGTCACAAGATGTAATATATAAAGAGATAGTAAACAGAGGAGCACACAGAGAATCAGTCCCCAGTATAATGAAGGCATACCCAGCCCAGCGCAGGTTTGTTGTAGAGGTTGAAAAGGGAGTAACCCACCTTCAGTTTGGGTATGGATCAGATTCAGAACTAACTAGCAACTCTGTTGTTGATCCTTCAGAAGTTGTTTTGAATGTGCATGGTAAGAACTATGTAACCAACACGTCTTTCGATCCAAAAAACCTAACCTCCACAGACAAGTTTGGTATTGCACCATCCAACACAACATTGACGGTGGTGTATAGAAGAAACACCAATGAGAATTCAAATGTGTCAGCAGGAGTTTTAAATAAGGTTATAAATGTAGACTTGTATTTTCCAGAACGAGCCTCGCTAGATAGCGCAAAGATTCAATTTATTTCATCGAACATAGAGTGCACAAACGAAAGCCCAGTAGTTGGGCACGTATCTCTACCTTCGACAGAAGAAATTAAAAGGAGAGCAATAAACGTATTTGCGACGCAAAACAGAGCTGTCACTAAGCAGGATTATGTTACTTGCGTTTATGCAATGCCTTCTAGGTTTGGTGCTGTCAAGAGATGTGCTGTATACAGAGATAATGACGAACTTAAGAGAAACTTAAATTTGTATGTAATATCTGAAAACTCTACTGGGCAGTTAGTTGCAACGAACTCTTCAATAAAAGAAAATCTGAGAACTTGGCTTAATGAAGTCAGGATGATTGGCGATACAATAGATATATTGAATGCGAAAATAGTCAACATAGGCATAGAGTTTGAAGCAGTGGCTCAAGACGGCAGCGACAAAAACGCAGTACTGAATAACGCAATTCAGGCATTGTCTGAGAAGATGACAAAGATACACAGGGACATAGGTGAGCCTCTTTACGTAACAGATGTTTTCAGCATCCTTAAAGATGTCGAAGGTTTGCTGGACGTTACAGACGTTAGAATAGTGTCCAAGTCGGGTAGTTCTTACAGCGAGAATTCCATAAGCATAAGAGAGAACCTTTCACCAGACGGAAGATACTTGCATATTCCTTTCGACAGTATATTGGAAATTAAGTTTCCTTACACGGATATTGTAGGAGCTATTAGATAATGGCAATAAAAAGATACATATCAAATTCTGACACAACAATAACAAATGCATTCAAATCAGATTTGCTGAACAGGGGTTCTAACGCAAACATGGGACAAAGTGACATACTGGAAATGTTCAGTATATACGCTCAGTCGACGACATCCTCCTTAGAACAGAGTAGGATTCTTATGAAATATCCTATTGCTGATATCTTGGCAGATAGAAACTCTGGAGCAATACCTTCAAGTGGAAGTGTCAATTTTTACTTAAGGGTTTTTAATGCCGAACACGGACAGTCGGTACCAAAGAAATACTATGCAGACATCGCTCCTATCGCCGCTGCGTGGGACGAGGGGCATGGACTAGACATGGAGGGCTACCTAGATAACGGATCAGCCTGCTGGGTGTCATCATCCGATGATGCGGTATCTCAGGTGGTGAAGGTTTCCTTTCTGTCTGACACTAGGGCAAGTTACGGGGCATCTAAGCACGTATCCGTATATAATGGCAGAGGCCAAAGACAGAATTATTGGTTCAAGACAGCGGGTGGAGATACTGCACCAACGCTAACAGGTACAGAGTATGAAGTAGACATTCAAACCGCCGCAAACAAAGCGGCTATAGCTTCTACGTTTAAGTATCAGGTGAATCTCACAGCAGCAACATCCGGTATTACAGCTGCGTTTAGTGGTAGTAGCACCTCAGTGGTTCTTTTGACAAACGATGTTCTTAACGAGGTTTCTGAGCCTGTCACATCTGATGGGATGAGCGCAGTCTACACTGCCGACGTAGAAACGTTTGGAAAGAGTGCGCATTTGTGGGAAGAGCAAGGAGGAGACATATACAAAGAAAGCAATGTTAAACATACTACTCTGCCCGTATATAGTCAATATTTTGAAGACGTCGAAGATTTGGAGGTTGATGTGACTTCTCTCGTGGAGGAGTGGCTCACTACCGAGGCAGCAGGTGACGTACTAGCTAACAAAGCGACAGCAGAAATAACATTTTCAGGACAGCCAACAGACGGCTCGAAAATAACACTAGTCAGCACCAACGGAAAATCAGTAACGTATAATCTTGAAAACGGAACAATAACTGGAACGCAAAATGCCAACAATTCAGCAGAGGTAAATGTTGATACCGATGCAAACACCACTACAATGGCAGCTGCCTTCGCCGCAGCGGTAAGATCAGTAAGGGGACATAGGGACGAAATAATTGTCGACAACAATGCGGCAATAGTCAGACTAACTCAGTCTCTTGGTGGTTTCGGAGGCAACAGAAAGGTGGATAGCAACGGAGCAGTTCAGGCTACTTTTTCAAATAGCGGATTTTTCAATGGAGGTGTCGGACTGGTAAACAACGGAATGATGCTTAAGTTGTCGGGCTCTTATGAAGACGGATCTTTGGAGAAGACATTTTATACTAAGAAGTTTTTTGCGAGAGGTTCTGAGTTCTTCTTTAAGCGCCCAATGATAGAAGCTCGTTTTGACGATTCTAAATTGGATGACAGAGGAAATTTTCATGTTAGCAGTTCTTTGATATCTGGCGCCGAAAACATGGAGACACTATATCTCTATAATAACTACAAAGGAACGTTGCGAGATATTCCAACAGTCACGGTGATAAACAAGGCTACTTTGGAAATGACATTTATTTCTGCAGCCATCGATGGAGGCACGCTAAACTTGGTAGCTTCTGATGGAACTAGTGTAACCTTTACCGCGAGAGATCACGATCACGCTCAATTGGGAGGCGGCTCAGTCAATGCGGCAGTAACTGCTGCAGGTGCTGTGACGTTTGATAGGGGCAATCTGGGTGCTGACGACGCCGCAGACGCACTATTGGCTGCTTCTCAATTTGCTGCAGCAGTAAACATGGCAGGGCACAACATAAGTGACAAAATCACGGCTGTCGCGGAAGGTGCTAAGGTAACACTAACTCAGGTGACTGCCGGACACACTGGTAACACCGCTGTCACAGACGCAGCAAACTGGGATAATGGAGTTTCTGGCACTACACCAGCTAATTTTTCCGGCGGTAGCGGAGGCATATATCTTAGGTTGTTCGATGCGACTACTGGAGACGAGCTGGAGGCTAAGCCGAACTATCCAGTAACTGGTGGCTGGGATTCAACGGGAATATACACTGCCTCTTTCGCATTGGAAACTACTGCCTCTACGGTGCAAGATATATGGCTAACAGAGGAAAATCCCGAAGGAGGAGGCGCTTATAAGCAAATTCAATACTATACTGGCTCCTTTTCTCCCGTCACCTATGGTGCCTCGATGTCAGCGGCAAACTACGACTCAGATTACGTACTTAAAATAACAAACCTCAGATCTTCATATACGATAGAGGAAAAGCCCAGATTTAGAGTATACACAAGGAAGAGGAACTGGCAACCCAACATTTATACTGTTGCCAGAAATGCTGCACCTATCAACATAATTGAAAATTCTTATTATAAAATAACTCGAGAATCTGATAACCTAGATGTTATAGACTATGGAACCGGAAGCGTCAATCACACGAGGCTTTCGTATGATATGAGCGGCAGTTATTTTGATTTGGACATGTCCTTGTTGGAAACTGGCTATTCTTACATGGTTTCTTTGGTTTTCAAGTTGGACGGAGTTTACAAAGAGCAGAATGAGAAATTTAAGTTTAGGGTTGAATAATGTCAATTAAAAACCTTTTTGAAGAAAAATCAAAGATAGTAGCAAAGACTACGGTAAAGGACTTGACTGAGAGTTTGGAGTCTGAGGACTACATCTTTGTTCGAGATAAGAAAATTAAAAGATTTCTTCCAACGGTAGATTATTCTAAACCAGAGAATTTTGCTAGATACGGATTGGCAGAAAGATACTATACGGACTCTATAGAGAGAATATACCAAACTTATCCTTACGATGGGACGTTCTACGAAAAAGAAGCTTGGCACTTAAGTTCTTCATATTTAGATAATCACATATTTAGGGTTGACTACCCTAGAACAAATGGTTTTGCTCTCTTCTCTCCTTCGGGCTGGGGCACTCAATCCGCCAATCACGATAATTATGGACTGCCAAGTACTGCTGAGTATGTGTATATTAAGGGTGGGCCCCATGCAGATCCATATGGCGACATCAAGGGCGAAAACAGTCTGGCAAACATATATGATTCCGCCAGCTATAGAGAATCAAATCTTAAAATTGATGGCGCCACAGGTAATACTGTCGAGTTTTGGCTCAAAAAAGACGGATATGACACTTCGAAAACTAGATTAGAAGTCCTATTTGACGCTACTGTTTCGGGTTCAACGCCTGGAGACGCAGATTACGGAAGATTAAGAGTTACAATAGACAATAATCCAGCTAGTTCTGCTTTTTTGATAACATATCAATCAGGAAGTTTAGGGTTTATAGATACTGCGATAGGTGGATCCTCAATAACCGAGGATACAATCGCAGACGGAAAGTGGCATCATTATGCTTTTACATTCAAACACAACCCTACAACTGAAAAAATTGACTCAAACCTGTACATAGACGGTGCATATAACGCAACTGTTTCTGTTGCAGCTGCGACATTTGGAGCAATTGATGGCAACATAGTTGCAAATATCGCAGCACTTGTCGACTCTCCAACGGCAGCTAGCTCAGCTGGGCTTGGTTACGGAAAGTTGTCTGGTTCGATGGATGAATTTAGATTCTGGAAGGTAGAGAGGAATGCTAAGGAAATAGGAGAAAACTGGTTAACAAATGTTGGCGGTGGAACAAACAAGTACGAACACAATACTAAGCTTGGCGTGTATTATAAGTTTAACGAAGGAATAACAACAGATGCAACAACAGACTCGGTAGCTTTGGATTACTCTGGCAGAGTGTCAAACGGCTCATGGGTGGGGTACAGTTCTTCATCGAGAAACACCGGATCTGCCATGGTTGACTCTGGTAACGCATTGAGGGAATTTCAAGATCCTATAATTTATAGCAATCATCCAGACGTTGTATCTCTTTTGGATGAAAAAAGACAACTAGGACAATCTCATGATTATCAGAATACTTCTGCGCTATATTATTCTCTGCCAACTTGGATAATAGAAGAGCAGATGAACACCCATACGGAAGACAAGAGTACTCTTTCGGATATGATGCAGATAATGGCTAGCTACTTTGATACATTGCATTTGCAAATAGAGGCTATCACGTCTCTGAAAGATGTTAGCTATAGGGATTACCCATCCCCAACACACGTAAGTGGTTCGGATTTTGCACCATTCACAGAAAAACTATTAGAATCTAGTGGCTTCATTGCTCCGGATCTGTTCGCAGATGCCGAAGTGTTGGAAAAGTTTGGTACCAGAAACAAGGACGGACAGTTTGAATTTGAACTACATCAAGTTAAGAACTTCATATACAGAAACATATATAATAACCTTACAAACATCTATAAATCAAAGGGTACTGAAAAGTCCTTCCGGAATCTTTTTAGATGTTTCGGGATAGACGAGGAACTTATTAAGCTAAATGTGTATGCGGATAATCACACTTACTCGTTTTCTGATACGTTTTTGCACAAATCTCATAAACAAAAGGTGGTGGATTTTAATTCTCCCGACAGATATGGGGCTACAATATTTCAGTCTGGCTCTTTAAATCCATATAGAGCACACTACATTTCAGGCTCTGGCACCACAGGGGAAACCGATGTATCAACAACTGTTGAAGCAGATATCTTCTTCCCCAGGAAGGAGAGGTATGGATCAAAGTATTTTCAAGAGACGGGATTCATCACATCTTCGTTGTTTGGCATCCACACCCCATCAACAATAGCGGGTGATATGACGTGGGCATCAAATGATTTCGCCAGCATCCAGGCTCATGTAGTGAGAACATCAGAGTATGAGTCGGATGCATATTTTATGCTAACGAGTTCAGCGGGTATAATACCAGAGTTGACGTCACCTATAGTGCATGACGTCTATGGGGATAATAAGTGGAACATTTCCTTTAGAGTCAAGCCTGCACCTCACATGGCAGCATCCCCCAGTGGCTCTATGGATGGCTCTGTGGCTGCACAAGCCGCAGCCTTTGTTGTCGAATTTCGAGGAACAAGGTATATCCTAGATAGTCTCGAAGATAGCTTTCATGTAACTGGTGCAGTTTCGAGAACTAATGCTACAAGGCTTTGTTTTGCACCCAAGACATTGTATGCGGGGGCACACAGAGTAAACTACACAGGCTCAGTGTCGGAGTACTCGGATGTAAAGATATCGAATATACGATATTGGAACGCTTATTTGTCAAACGATGAGCTGGATTTTCACTCTAAAAATCCAGATAACTTCGGTAGAATGCACCCATCAAAGCCAGAGTATGTGAATAAGTCGGATATTCTTGATAGCAACTACAGGGAAACAGACACTCTCGCTCTACATTGGGATTTTGATAGAGTAACCACGTCAGATTCTTCAGGAGAATTTGTTGTAGTCGACGCCTCATCCGGCTCGGTTGGTGCTCTTAGCACTTTTGACGGCATGACAAAAAGACACCATGTTGGCGTCGGGTATGGATTTCCAACTAGCAGCACTTCGGTAGTGTCGACTATGTGGACAGCGGGACTCCAACAAGCGCTACCAGAGAATGTTTATAGCTCAGACATGGTAAAGGCTTTGGATTCTGACAGTGAAGTGTTCAGATATGACTCGCGCCCAATAAACTACTTCTTTTCTTTCGAAAAGAGCATGTATCAGACTATTTCTGCAGAAATGCTTAAGTTCTTTGCAACAATAAAGGACTTTAACAACCTCATCGGAGAACCAGTAAATAAATACAGACAGAGCTACAAGGGCATGCAAAAGCTGAAAGAAATGTTCTTTAGGAGGGTGGATAACACTCCAGACATAGAGAAGTATGTGGAGTACTACAAGTGGTTCGACTCAGCCCTCTCCGTGATGATAGATCAGCTCAAGCCGGCAACTACTAGATTTTCTGAAGACATAAGAACGATGATAGAGAGTCACGTTCTGGAAAGAAACAAATACTGGACTAAGTTTCCAACTATAGAGATGAAATCGGTAGATCCAATTGCCCAGCTACGCGGCGGTGCGGCAGAGCATAGAGGATTTCATTGGGGTAGAGATCATGCCCCGCTGCCCTCTAGCCCCAGAAAGGAGTCTGAAAATTGCTCATGGTGGGCGAATATGGCAGAGCGGACAACTACGGAGATATTCCGTGATGCTCACATCTCTGATGAAGTCCGCGAAGCACGCGAAGCAATAAGAAGAATAAAGATTACAAAAGTTTCGGGCTCTTCGTACTATACCCGCGCTTTGTCTCACCCATATGTTTTGGATATGAAGCGAGACAGGGTAATAGGTTCGATGGAGGAAAATAGAATACTTAATTTATATGCCATGGCATTGCGCCCTGGCACAACTTCCGGATTGTCTATTGCAGCATCCAGTGTTCAAGAGTTTTTAGATTGTGATGATTCAACTCCGACAACCAAGAGGAGAATAAGAGCAGAAGCGGTATATTTGGGCGATAATTCATATACTGACACTGGCACAGACTTGGCTCTGCCTTTTAGATTCTACAGTTCGTCCATCGGTGACGGGTATATATCTGGCTTGACAACGTTTAAGGCAGGAGTGTCAATAACAAATATTCATCATGATTCTTACAACAATGAAATAATAGCACCACTTCAGGGCGTCTATACATCTCAGCACGTTGGGGGGAATGCTAATAGGCATGTGAAGGCAGGAGAGACAGATCCCCAATTACGCCCAGAAACTTATAAGTTGCAGATTTCCTCGGGACAGATTGTACTAGTCCACCAAGGTTTCGAAACGCCGCGCACTTTTTGCGCCCGTGAAGGACTCGCAAAGCGTCCGGTAAACATAAGAAACATACAAACTACTACAAGTTCCGCTCATGTCGGGAACTATCAGTATGATTATGATATCGTGTTTACAGGCGGCAGGGCATCCAACAATAGAGATTTTATAAAGAATTCTGGCTACGCTGACTCAACATATAGTCCTGTGTCTTCTGAATTTTTTGATGACTTTGTTGATTTGCCAAAAATACAAAGAGAAAGAACAAATCACGTATTGGTGAATAGATTTTCATCCCCAGGAGGGCCCGAAACAGCAGGCGATGCTGATGGTGGACAGGGATTGGACAGAGAGACGTCAGAATTTTCAATATACAATTCTATGAACTATAGAAACTCTATAGTAAGAAGTGATTTGGATACCCTTTATGCAGAGCACTCTAACCAGTTTGGAGCTAGAAGCGGAAGCGTGCATATATCGAACACTTACGAATTTATGTCAGGATCCGGTGCTGGGTACGCTTCAGTTCATATGACTAACAGAAACAGTGCCGCAAGAAAAGAGTCGGTGGGAACAGTTAATTTCAACACCAAAGCTGTTTTACTTGACGGCTCGACAGAATACTTGCGCTTAGATGCAGCAAGAGCAATATTCACAGATAATAATGAGATTTCTTTGTTTGCGTGGATAAAACACCCAACCGTATCAAACGCGAATGCCCATGTTATATTCTCTATACATGATTCTTCGGGAGGAAATAGGCACCTATTTCTCTTAAGGGGTACCGCCGGCACAGACGGCACACTTCAGTTTTACCAAAATTCCACTGGTTGGCAAAAGGTATCCAACACAAGGATAGACGATGACAAGTGGCACTTGGTTGGATTTGTATACGAGGGAACAGGAAACACTCTCAAGCTGTATTTGGATGGGGAATCTCAAGGGGATGCCTTGACGGTTACAAATATAGCATCCATAATGGCAGGCACAGACTTGGTAAGTATTGGCCAAGAGTGGGACGCAGGCCCAACGGCTAGTGACTTCTTTGATGGGCATATTGCAGATTTAGCAATATGGAACAAGTCGTTAACGCAAGCGCAAATTAGAGAAATCTATTCAGACGGCTTCTTTAAGGGCCCTCATGACTTGCTTAAGCACACTGCAAATGCAAACTTACAAGCATGGTACAGAATGGGAGACGGAGATAATGGCTCTGGCACACCGGACAGCGCCGGAGGAACAATCTTTGATATGAGTGCAAACTCATACAATGCAACGCCAGTTTCGGGCCCGACTATTGTATCTGTCCCCTCTCTTCCGGGCGAGACTCACGTCATCGAAGATAGGCTCGAGAGGGATAACTTTTTCGTGCAACGTCCGATACCTAGAAACGAACTTCAATATTCATGGGTTACTGCATCCTCTATAGAGACTACCAGTAGTTTTCCTGGTTATGTACATGAGTTCTCGATACCTTCTGGAAATACTGACTCTGTATATCAGGATGAAATTCGATTCTTAACAGCTAGTGAAAATAACGCAAACAATGACTTTGTTGGGTTGAATAGGATTATTAACAGAGCGTTAACATCCAGCACCAACACAATCGGCAACAGTTTATCAACCACTGAAGGCTCTGTGAACGACATATTGCTTAACAGGCAGGGCCCTTACGGATGGCCATCATGGAAGCAGATGCGGGGATCTGAACATCCCATAGCAAGATTGCATAGAAGAAACAACATAATATCAATACAGTCGCGAGATGGCACTCCAAACCAGAGAACCATGAATATCTATGATTGGCCACAAAAGATACCAGAAAATGTTTCTAGCACAAAAGATAGGGAAATCAATAATTTTTACGACACTCCGGTAAGTGCAAAATATAAGCCAGTTGAAATAGGGTTTGGAAATCTCAAGGGGCAAATACTAGGCACCCTCCAAGAGGAGATGGTAGATAATGTAGACTTGATGACAATAACTCCGGATGAAAATACTAGAATATTCCACAGAGGAGAAAGAAATGTTGTTGCGAAGGTTAGCTATGGCAATGCAGCAACGTCCTTTGCAAACTCCGAAATCATAAAGCTACTAAGCATAGAGGAATGTAAAGAAGGAATATATCAGAATGCTCACGATATAATGGTTGATAATGGTATAATTCCGAACTCCATTGTATACAGCGAAGTTGTTTATCCTCGTGAGGATAACACCTTCACCAAGAAGGCAAGAACAAGGGTTAATTTCAATAATGACTTTTGGAGAGATTCGCACGCAGACAGAGTTGAAGAGCTTACATATGAATCTGGAAAGACAAACAGCTTCGGAATCTATAGAAGAACTAGCAAAGCATATTACATTTCAGCCAGCATGTGGCCGCTGGATGCTCGCACTGACTTCTCCAAAGTGCCTCCGACGATAGAGCAGGGAGGGGCACTCAACTATAACAATTTTCATGATCAATTGGGGGTTAGTGGCTCTGGTGAGCTGCAGAATGATTATAGTCTTTTCCATTCTGCAATGGAAGGGGCATCACATCATAAATTGCAGATGGCTCCATTGTACAATAGGTTGATACCTCAAGAATATGATAATAAAGAATATTTAGCAGGACACTCCAAGTGGGAGACGGGAGAACAGTCTGGAAAGACTCCTTTTTATGATTCATACGAAAACTACAGAGAGGAGCTGAGAGCGGTAGGTAAGGAATATAGCTTAGTTCCGGAATTTAGAATGAGTGAGCATATGGAGTCGATAGTTTTGACAGGATCGAGCTTTAGTGCACCACTTGAATCATTTTTAACTTTGACAGGCTCTTCGGTGGCTAATAGCAGCTTTTCAGCATTCTTTGAAACATATTCTAATACAGATTTTCTGAAATATTTTCAGGTGGTTCGGGATATGTCATCGGAAGATATGGGCAAGGAACCATCAAAGATATGGCTTAAGTGCAATGCTTTATTGAAGTTTTTGCCATATGATGGCTTCTATCCAGCTCTCCGCACCCTGCAGATGGCGAAGATGTGGAACGACGACTACACAAGAGGAAACCTTTCCGGAAACAGCTATACGAAATATAGGATAGAAATCAACAGGAATCATGCAGCCAAGCCTCTTTTCGCTCCTGGTATCTTGTTCAATTCTATTAAATCTGGTGTTGCTGTGGATTATCCTATCTTCAAGAACCCCGGCACTGGCAGCGTAAGAGATGAAGAGAATCTTCTTGGTGTTGGTTATAGGAGTATAACAAAGAACACTGTGGCAGAAGCTATAGCAGCTGGAGGAACCCAAGGTTCAATACAGGGTAGGTTCCATCATACGGCGTCATTCAATGTCAGGCACGGCAGGTATGGACAGGGCGTAACAGGCTCCTGGGCAAATGGAACGGCGGATGAGAGCATACCTAGACTCTCCTCTTCGACGTGCGTGAGAGTGCCCTTTGAGGCTATATTGTCACCCGACACCATGAGAGGTACAATATTGTATGACAATGAACCTCACCCTTCAGCCAGTATGATAGTGCCGTTTCTGCACCATAGTGCGTATGGAGTGGCAAAATATTATGACTTGCACCCCATATATGGATCGGTACTAACTGGATCAGAAGATACAGAAGATTTATATGAAAGCTTCATATATCGAACATTGACAGATATAGCTCACAAAAACGGCTTAACTCTGAAAGTGCAGAATGCCGACTTATATTCGATGGCGGCTAATAATTTCTTCGCAGAGTCGATAAACTTTTTCCTTAAGGACTCATCAGTAAAATCATTTATATCAGAACCTGATACATACAATTTTACTGTTGGCAGAACATATGCTATGCGAATAACATTAGCTAACGAAAACGTAGTAATGTATGAAAACAGAGCAGCCTTTGGCCCTCCGGTGGACAACAGCTCTCCAGACAAAGGAACCTCTCATGGCTTTGCGCCATATTGTCCAGCATTTCAGCGTTACGATGACGAGGCGTATGTTGATTTGTCGTTTACTGCCACAAAGAGTTCTTATACTGTGGAGGAATTGTTTGCTGTGTTGGCGCCTTCTTACAGCGAAAACTCCAGACAGACTGGCTCGGCGTATCAACTTCTTACAGGATCTTCCACAAATCAAGAATATCAGATGAGAATAAGCTCTTCTGTGAATTTGTTTGGCACCATTGAGGATTTAGACGTAGAGTACGATGCCAATGGAAACGTACGAACTGCAAGAAGAGGTGCCAGCAACAAGAGAAAGAGGTGGGTAATTCAACCTAAGTGGGAATGTCCAATACTAGATTTTTCAGATAAGTCGATGACAGTGCTTAACTTGAATTCCGGACAAACAGAGACGCAGACAACAACTGGGTTTTTCGAAAATGCTAGCAATAATGAATACTTGATGTCATCAAGGGGTATGTGGCACCAGTATGGCACAGTTCCGGGAGAGTCTAGAGGAATTTTTCTAGGTATAAGTGACATTACTGGCTCTGAATCTCTCGCCGCAGCGGTAGGGTTCCCTCGTGGTAATCGCCAACGACTAGGGGAGCTTCCGGAAGATGGAGAAAGAGTAATATCAGAGGCTGTAGTCGCTATTCCATATTATGTTAAGAGATCAAAGGCGAACTTCTTTAAGCTCGACAGGCAGCAGGTAAAGAATGTCTTAAACAACACAAACCTTGAATCTGTCGATAATTCGATAAAGCACCAAATAGAGATGATGAATCGCTATGTTTTCCCACCCCAAATGGACTTTGTTAACAACAGGCGTAAAACACCTATAGCGATGTACGTGTTCGAGTTCTCACACAAACTATCCAGAAAGGATGTGTCTGATATTTGGCAAAACTTGCCTCCGGATATTGGGACTCACGGCATAGGTTCACGCCCAGGTGATCCATTTGGTATGGGTAGCACAGAAGTGACAGTGGGGCACTCCCTCAAGAGTCCAGATGCGGACATAAAAGATCCTTTGGGTGGTGTCCTCCCAGATAAGTTGAGGTGGATGGTATTCAAAGTGAAGCGCCGCGCCAGTGCAAACTATTTTAAGAAGTTATCTGACTCTCTGACGGGCCACAAGCACGGGGGAATTTCAATATTCAACGAGAGCGAAAAGAGGCAGCTCGTTAGTTCTACGCTTGACGATTTGCAAAAGAGAGCGAAATATTCTTATAACTGGCCATATGATTTCTTTTCTCTCGTCGAGCTAATTAAAGTAACAGCAGAAGTCGAAATAGAGTGAGGTAGTTTCAATTGTCGTTTTTTAATAAAAAAGAAGATGTCATAGACATACAATTGACTCAATATGGCAAACTTCTTCTTTCAAAGGGGAGGTTTAAGCCGGAGTATTATTGTTTTTTTGACGATGATATTTTGTATGACGCAGATTATGCAGGAGTACCAGAAAGCCAAAATGCCGCAGAGGATAGGATAAAGGAGACTCCTTATGTTCGCCCTCAAAATGCATTTTATGGAATAGAGACAAAATATAGCCAGGCAAATATAGATATAAGAGAAGGAGAAGCAGAATTATATCAGCTGCTAAACCTGACTCCCGACAACGAAGAGAGGGAGAACGCTTTAAGGTACCCCCTTTATACTGGAATATTAGGAGAGCAAGAGGCTACAAAAGTAACAGTAAACGCTCTTAGAGCGCCGTTTACGGGCTCTCTGAGCTATTACAGTGGCTCAAATGTGTCTTTACCAATCCCACAGTTGACATGCGAATCGCAGTACATAATTATGAAAACTAGGCTTTCTGCAGAGGAATATCAGCTTAGTGAGGATGTAATGCAGGATGAAATAATATTTGAAGATGGTACAGCGTATAAGTTGTTGAGCGGCGCCCCAATGCAATTTAAGCTACTTGAAGAGAACGCGCCTTACTTGGCAGAAAATTTTGAAATTGAAGTTTTTGAGGTGGTTCCTGGCACCGCAACAGACGAAGAGCAGATATTGTTGCCTCTATTTTTCGAGAATTGCGCAAACCCTATAGCAGATTTAAACAACTATTTCGAAATATCTGTTGATAACCTTGCCGACGCAGGCGAGAGAAGAGGGTTGTTTGTTAGTCTTCCAACTCAAAGATCTATGGTACCTTATGTCAACACCGACACATATAGGAAGTCCATAGTAAGTACTACAGAGGAGTGTGAGTAATAATGGCTAGTATTATAAAATATGAAGGCATAACTCCAAAAGTGTATGTTAAGAACATAACCCTGACACCTCATCGCCTTCCAAACTCTATAGTCGACAATCGCTGGGATGCAACATCTGAAGGTGTGACTATAGTTTTGGACATGTGTATAAAACAACAAATAACAGCATCCGGCTTGTCTGAGTACCACAACCTCTTCGCTCTGATGCAAAATATAGACATTTTCGTGGTGCAATCCTTTACTCCATCTCAGTCTGGAAGGTTTGGGAACACAGTTGCGCCATCAAATTTGGGATCGGTGTTGGCAAATCCGAGAGCCAGAGTTCAGTCTTTTTTGGAAAACTCTCGTAGTATGACTCAGACATTGAATGCTTTAACTGCAATGACTGACAAAGTTCAATTCGCAAAGATAAACCTGCTTGAAACAAGATCAACGGTATTAGACTCAGGAGATCCTAGAGCGTATGTGAGTGCTTCTCTTTTAGAAATACCTTTTCAGGTGTCTTTTTTCATACCAGATGCCAACCCTACTTCGTTAGAGTACAGAGTGTTTACGCATATAGATGCAGAAAAAGCAATAACTCAGGGAGGCGAACTTGCCTCTCCCGATCCTGCACACCTGTACTCACTAAACCAAACCGGCGGCTCGGTGACGTATCAGTCTGTCATAAGGGGGAGTAAAGTAAACGAAAGAGCATTCGTCTATCTGGACGGAGCAGGCAACCAGTGGCTAGGTGAAGTCCATCAGATGCCTGATACTGATCAGATAATGAAGGGAGCGGTGCACGGAGATTACGAAGGAGCCAATGCGCTACTTGTCAAGAGGGAAGTATATAATAGTAAGATAAACGACTTACGCCCCCTGGCACTCCCCCCAGTTGAGGATAGGTTTGATGGAGGGGATGTGTACTACGATGCTCATGAGTATCAGAGACAGTTTCGCATGCGCCGTCTAACTGCCCGCGCATATGGAATGAGAAACATTAGGGAAGGCGCGGGAAGTTTGAGGGAAGCTATGATTGAGCGCCTTATGTCGCCGACAAATAGGAGGACGGAGTATGGAGGCGCCCGTTTTGATAGTGAACTCATACTCACTCCAACGTTGGGAAGAAGGTGTAATTTTCTTTTTACTGTTGATTGGGCACAGATAGTCAAATATCAGTCTAGACTAGCCAAGTTCTACACGTCGTTCCCTCAATCTTCTTTTTCTAGGGTATTGTCAAGCAGCTTAATACGAAGCATGAAGCTTTTTAGGAGGCGAATGACTGATATGCCTATCGGAGTCGACAAGATGGGAAACAGCGCCCATAAAATAATGGATGAGAACGAGATACCAACTCTTGTAGCGTCTTACAGTGAAACAATCCAGCCTCAAGGGGAAGGAGCCCTGGTGTCTACAAACCAATTATCTGAAGTCAATATAGACTGGTCTTCTTCGGGGGGATTTTATTATAGATCTTTTGGAGGCACGGATACGGATATAGCTAACGTGAATTATGGAAAATACCAATATTATCTTGAAGTTGAAGTAGTGGACGGAATTGATTCTATAATGGAGGGACACAAATCAGAATTGGAAGAGAGTCTTAGATTCATGAAGCAATTTCTGGAAAGAGCATCAATACCGGCTTACGTGCCAGGGTATAATGGCACAGACTACAGAAATGCCACACCAGATCAGCTGGCAGAATACTTGAATGCCGGAGCGAGACTGCAAGGTAGTTACGACTATGACAGGCTCAGGTATACAGAGGGATACCTAGAGGACATCGAGAGGGAGACTTCAGGCTTGGCAGCAGCAGTCAGAAGATACTTGGCAGCATACAGGATAATTTATGGTAGTGCTGATTCCGGGGACAACAATATGTTATATAACATAATAAATCCTCGTCGTGGCGCTTCACCAGAATCGATACAGAATTTTATAATGTGTTTACAGTCGCTCCTATCGAAAATAGAAGATATCCTGCAATACAACACTGCAAGGGGAAAAGACGAAGGAGCAAAAACACCAGCACCGTCAAGGTATCCAGAAAAAAATGTGTTCAAATTTGACATTCAGTTTGACGAAATTTATGATGCATCGGTTGTTAATAACCCTTCTGTAACATATTTTAGTGATTACACTAATGTAAACAATGGACTTAAGATAGTAAAGATGGAAGACAGAGTAAGAGAGGAATATGTCCAGTTTTTTGGAGACTCTCAGGCTTTAGTGAATGGTTCGTCTGCAGATATTCGCAAAAATGGAATTAAATTAACACCAAACGAGTACCACATCAGCAGCCCAGAAATAATGAAAAATTCCACTTTTGCAAATAAGAACGACTTTGGAGTGGGGTATAGAACAAATTCACCAGAAATAGGATTTATAAGTACTGCCGGAAACTTCGGAAACGCAGAAGACACAAGGCTCAGAGCGCTTGTGGCACCAATGTACACTGGTGGACAGAACATGGCGTCAAACGTAAACTTATCACACAGGACTCCCTTTGTGCCTTCGAGAGACATGGTTTTTTCTGGAGACGAGGCATCTTCATTCAGGATTAATAGCCAAGCAATGCTGCAGACAAGAACCAATTTTTTGCAAAATCTAGAGTCAACATACATAAATATAGACAAGATACATGATTTGGGAGTGACTCTTGAAACGCCGTCCTACTTGAGAGACACAACATGGTTGCAAGATTTCGATGATGCTGACGAATTTATATCAGATCCAAAAATTTTAGCATCATCCGTCAGCGGATCAGGTGAGAACCTATGCTTGAACGACAGGATAGCAAGAAGGAGTTTGCCAACAAGCCCCAGGAACCTGATGGCATCTCCAGCATCAAAGTTTGTAAACTTGTTATCAAGGAGATTGACAACCAATATTGATGGAGTCTATGAATCTGAAAATGTAGGAACTATCAGAGGAGTTCAGGAAAGGTTGGAGTCTATACGGGAGACAAACCCGTATATTTATGATACTGTACCTATGCAGATAAGGAGCATAGTGAGGGCAGGAGTTGAAACGCCCGGAGTGCTAGCTAATGGTGAGGTTTCTCCGTTCTTGTTTGGTATGATGGCTTCCGTCGAGGAAAAGGTTGACACTTCGTTTGGAAAGAGTGGTACAAAATCTGGAGAAGGAGATTTTAAACCAGTTCGGAACGCCCTGGCGGGATCCCGGACTTCTAGCACTACACCTAGCACTGGAAAGAAGTATAAGTTGTGTCGTCTTGCTCCCTATGAGAACAGAGAAGCAGGTATATCCAGAGCTAAATCTATGAGCAGTACGGTAGTTATGGATGAGTATTTTTTAGTGGAGGTAGGCTAAGATGGCAGCAGGCAATTACGGCGACGGCGGAGCCGGTGGCGGCATGGGCGGAGGTAACAATTCTGGAGGCTCTATCCCTATCGCGAACGTAGGTGCCGTCGTCACCGCTAACAACGCAGCACGCGCTGCATCAACCGAAGGAGCCCGCCCCCCTGAAGTGACTCGCGCAGGGGCTGATGCGGTATCAAACATGAATAATGCCCTACAGTTCAGTCCTGTAGAAGATCCATGTTCTTTGGGGAACCTAACAGAACCAGTACAACTAGAAAGAGTATTCCCAGATCCCGAACAAGAAGAACCAGTTGAGATTGTGTATCCCGTCCCACCAGAAGAAACTGTGTTCCTAGTTCCTGATGACTTAATAAGAACAAACTACGACAGGGTTTCCAGAACAAAAACGCTGGTTAATCAGGGGTTGTATTTTGATGTTTCTGAGTCTATGATGACTATTAGAAATTCAAATACTTCATTCTTGGGATTCACATATGTGAGAGATTTGTATAGCCGATATCCCGAACGCCCAAATGACAATTCAATGGGGATGTACGGCAATCTATTCCCCTATCTTGCGTACCGAACTCCCGAGGCGTATCCGGGGTTTTATTTGTATCCGATAATGTCAAACTTGGCAAATCAGGAAGCAGCCGATGACGTCGCGCGAAACAACATTGATACTTTGAGATACACTCTCCGAAGATCATGGATGAGACACAGAAATGGCGCGGCAATTTATCAAAAGTCTACGCCACGATCGGCACTAGAATCCCCTTTCGACACTTATGTGGTTGATTTAAATCATTTCCCAGCTAGGACTAGGATAAATCTTCTTCCGAAATCTTTATTTTTCCCAGCTATCCCCCCAGCTCCATTCCATTTTAACCACATGGGAGTAGCAGTTCACCAAGACGCCCAATTGACTGAGGCTGACTGGAATGCTTTTAGTTTTTCGAGATTGGACGCATACGTTTTAGGCCCCCTGCATCCAGACTACGATTCCTGGAATGCGATGAGTAAGCAAGTTTTTGCAAAGCCTTTGGTGCCGATTGGTAGAGAGTTTAAGGATCATGTGCATGATGTATCCATGCCTTTTTATGAAAAAGAGCTGGATAGCTTGCCTCCTGGTAGAATATTGGATGTTCAAGTTAGGGTTGGAAGTAATTTTATTTCCGATAATTATAGAAATTACAACGGAAGCGAAACTAATATGAGGGATGTATATTCTTCATATCGAATGGACAAGGAACCCGGTGATGCCGTCTATCGTCCCGCCGGACAAAAGGTTAAATTTACCCCATACAATGTTAAGGAGTTCGAAAATGTGGCATCGGAAAAGAAAAATCAGTTTCCAATGTATGTTAACATAGAATTTTCTACCCATCATGGCACAAGTGTTTGTCGATTTATAAAAAATTCAAGACTAGAAGAAAGAGTGATGAGTACCATGGTTAGGTCTTTCAA
>MDTA01217261.1_pt1 | contig 23055 bp, 17 predicted proteins | sample 811151 | NCBI WGS metagenome assembly MDTA01 (sample SAMN05326648, study PRJNA326480) | marine metagenome | isolation source: seawater | place: Indian Ocean: South | collected 2010
TAACGCTCTATTTATTACATCTTGTATATTCATATTTTATCCTCATGACCATACCGCCTATCCTAAATTAGCCACCATAGGTTGGATGGTAGACATCGGGGATGGTGGAGGTAGAGGAATAGAGCTATGTGATGGTAGTGTTGTTTGTATAGGAATTTTAGGAGTCCTCATAGCCGCATTCTGCATTTTTTTTATTGATGGCGGTTTAGATATTCTAGCCATATTAGACATAGAAATCTTTTCCATCTCATCTAAAAAAGCGGTCATGAGAACTCTGTTATACATCTATAAACTCAGCTTACTCAAATAACTCGTCAATAATATGTAGAGCAGCAGTGTCTAACATTTCATTGTATTCAAGTAGTGCTTCTGCTTCATGCTGGTCAATTGCTTCTTCTACACCAGGGAAACTAGCTAATTTAATTTCTTCTGGGTGAATTTCTTCAAAAGTCTCAGGATGGATACCATTAGCTGCTAAAATTTCAGCTGCACGGAACTCAGCCTCTTTTGCAAATTCTTCTGGTTCGTACAAGTCAGCAATTGCTAATGCTTCATAGCCGTAATCTAGCAAGGCAGCTGTTTTCTTTTGTTGTTTTTTCTTCTTAGATCTAGAAGCTAGGTAAGCAGCACCACCACCTAAAAGGGCGGCACCACCACCTATTGCAGCAGCTCTACCTGGAGACATATTTATGAATCTACTGTCTCTGGCGGCCTCTACTGCTTCATCCATTCCCTTCATAATTTTAGAATCTCTAATTGCTTTACGGACATCAGTTTTCGTGGCAAGTGCTGTAGAACTGCTAGGAAGCTGTTTAAAAGTCCCGTCCATGTACTTTTGGCGACGAGCTAAAGCTTCTGTTAACTTGTTCTGTGACATACGACCAAGACCATAAGCTGCACCACCAGCTAGAGCACCAGTACCCACAGCCCCTAGAGCTGTATTGCGAACAGTATTATCTTTTTTCTCTTTTGCAATTTTTTCAAAGTGCCAAGCTTCAGCAACATCTTGCATAGCAGAAGCAATTTTTTCTTGGGTATCGTTATACATACCAGTATCTCCTTGGGAAATAGTTTGTTGTTGTAATTCATCCATATAAGATCGAGCCATTTGACGGCCCATCATATCAGCTTCTGCTAATTTTTCTTGGGCGTAAGCATCTTCTTGCAAATCAGCATTATCATACAGCTCATCTTCGTCTGATAGCACGTATTCTGCAAATTTAGCAAGTTCTTGATCATCTAATTCATTTAAATCTACACCGGCTTCTGCCGCAACAGCTTCTACGAGCTCTACTTGTGCAAGTTTGATCTCTTCTTCAGCTTGAGTTGTTTCAGATCCGTATAACTCTTGTAGTAATTGTTCATCCATACTCATAGTATACTTCCTTTATAATTGCGACAGTCGCAAGTTAATATTAAGACATTAAATTATTTATAGCAACCTTAGAAGATAAAAACTTAGCAATCTGGGGATTGTTTTCAGTAAATTGTTCTGCAAACTCTTTATCTGATAAGTTAGAATCACAGCAACATCTATTCCAATAAGCATGACTAAAGTACGCCATAGGTATATGTGATAAAGATTCCTGTAGAGAGTTTTCATCTTCTAAATTATAATCACCACCCCGCATGACTTTTATGCTTTTAATCAGCATTGGTGTATTTACAGCTGCTTGCATAAGAGGTTGTGAGTTCATTAAGAGATCTTCTCTATACCCGTTATACAAAGACGCTACCTTGTCTAACATAGGTGCTCTGACAATAATACGTGCAGGAGGTTGTGGCATCCCACTCCTCCTTAAAGCAAAAGGCGTTAAAGAAGATCTATGTTTTAAGATAGTAGAAATAACATCCATAATACCTGCGGGTATCGCATTGTGAGAAGGACTGCTTATAACAATTCTAACGCTTTTTCTGACAGGCATTTCATTGTGTTGGAATACTTGACCTGCATTATGTAGATGATCTGCTAAGTCTGATTGACCAGATCTTATAAGCACTGCTCTTTGAAACTCATGTGGTTTCATAACTATACCTGCAGAACCTAAACTACTTAATGTTTGTCCAAAATCTCTAGTACGAGCTAACCTATCTATCATACCTACAGGCATATCTGGCTCATTAGCAAGCATAGGAACAGCTCTGCCCATAGGGAAGCTGTCCACATCTTTAAACATCTCAGATATTTTTCTAATCTGTGCGGACTTTAAAGAAGCTTCTTTTTCTACTTGTTTTATCATATGCTTGTCACCAAAGTTAAAATGAAATAATGGAGCAGGCACTTTAGCTAACTCCTCCAACTCGGCAGCTCTCTTACTCTTCTTGGCTGACGTATTTAGCTTACCAAAAGTAATGGGTCTAGGAAGATTTTTGCTTTGTCGTGATACTTTTTTCTTAACACGCATCCCTGTAAAGGGGGATACTGTGCCGGATGCTTTGCGTAAGGACTTACCTAGACCGGCACTTGCTACCTTAGCCTGTTGCTCTGGTGGCTTATACTTAGATGCCATAGCTTGTCCAGCCATCATTCCAACACCACTACTAGCTAAACCTCCTCCACCTAACTTGCCACTAATAGCACCCGTGGTTGCTCCTGCTAAGCCACCCTTTATAGCACCTGCTAGACGGTGCCCGTCATCTGATCCTGCTGCACCTGATACTGCACCTGTAGTAGCTCCTATTAAGGCACCACCACCAGTGCTCTTTACGGCATTATTTATAGCTCCCGGTGCTTTTTGAGCGGTATTTTTAGCTAACATTTTTACGCCACCTATTATATTAGGTACACCTAAGTTAGCTACTTTTTCTAATACAAATGATGTTCTATCTGCACCTATAAAAACAAAACTTATATCGAAGAATCTTGGATAGTTATTATATACAAATACCTTCCTTCCATCTCCCATAATCTTGCCAGCATAGTTACGCATATGATCACAGTATTCTCTACGATATTTAGCTTTATGACCACAGATAGAACACACATCAAAAGGAACTCTACATCCCATAGAAGTAGAAGGATACTCACCGGCTTTTATCTTCTCTAGTGTTCTTTGTCCACCATTACGTATACACTTTTCTTCATCTATAGCCACAATAAGCTCAACTCTTTTCATCTTATGATTTAAGACTGAGAGGAGTACATCACCGTAAGCTTTTTCAGGATCTTTGTTTACATGGTGAGCAAAAGCATGTGCATTTAAGAATGTTTTATATCCATGCATATGAGGATGAGGAGTCTTAGTATGATCATGACATAAGCCCTCCCATGGAAAGTGGTCATTATTTAGATTAGGACCATAGTAATCACCTGCACCTAGAGCTAAAATATGTACATATGTCTTACCAGGCTCAGGCTCTAGTTGATTCTTATAAGCAAGTATTTCTGGGTGAATACCTGCTGTTTTCTCCATGCCCTCATTAGGCAACTCACTTAATAAGCGAACAACAGGCTCACCTGTGGCACTAAATGGGCCAAAAGTACTTTCCTTATAAATCATAAGTTTAGCCTATCTATTTCTATATCTTAGCATAGATACTACATCATTAAGGTTTGCTGACGCATACTTTTTTGTAACCGGATCATAGGTAAGATGTAAGTCCTCTTTAAGACTCTCTTTATTTTTTCTAGTTCCATCTTTATAAGTGACTGTACCTGCAGATACGGGCTTAGCTGCTGCTAAGTCATACTTTTTCTTATTAATAGCTAGGGTAGCTCTTGCTACTCTCTTTCTTTCTTTATCTTGTGCAGTTTGATAAGCCCGTTCTTGAGTATAGCGAGTATCAGCTAATGTGTCTCTACTTCTCTTATAGCGATCAGCTCTATTCTCTCTTCTAGCTCTCTTTTTGTCCTCTTTTTTCTTATAACTAAACTGGTCTTTTCTCAGAGCGTAATCCCGACCTTGTTGTCTACGTGTTTTCTTATCTTGCTCTTTACGGTATTTTTGCTCTTCACCGTATCTTTTGTCTGAAAGGTTGTCTCTGCCTTTACGGTATTTTTGTTCTTCTCCGTATCTTTTGTCTGAAAGGTTGTCTCTGCCTTTACGATACTTTTGTTCTTCTCCGTATCTTTTATCTGCAAGATTGTCCCTACCTTTACGATACTGCTGCTCTGCGTCGTAGCGAATATCTGATAATCTATCCCTAGTTTTACTATATGTAAATTTATCTGCTTGCAATTTTTGATCTGTTCTTTTAAACGCATTAGATACTGCGGTTTGTGCATCTGCTTTAGCATCACGATCTTTTTGATAAACATCTTGCTTATCGTCACGAGCCTTACGATAATCAAACTGTTTCGTATCTTTTCTTTGAGTATAATCAAACTTATCTTTTTCAAGTTTAATCTTTTCACGATCCATCTGCATTTTTAGATTGTCCATTTTTTTACGATATGCAAAATCTGCGTCCGCTTGTTGTTGCTTACGTATCTCTGTAATACCTGTTCCTACACCTGTTGCAAAGGCTTGCGTTGCAGAAGTCAGTGCTTGATCCAATGGATTAGTACCTCTTAAACGACTAATTTCATTTAAAGCGTTTACATCAGCCATTCTGTGCCTAGCCATACGTTTCAATGTCTGACCGCCCATTAAAGGATCTTTTAATACTTCAGGAGTATGTATTGCCATACTATTGTACGCAATATGCAAATCAGCTTTAGGTATTTCTTTCATATCAGGATGAACTTTTTTCATCTCAGTAATATACTTATCTCTATTGGATCTAATTCTAGACGCTCTCACAGCCTCAACCGCTGCAGGTACACCGTATGTTAACGCAGCACTTGCAGCACCTGCAGCAACTGGGTACAAGAAAGCCTTTGTAGTTTCTTCTAAGGCAACTTTTTCTATGCCTAGAGAATCTGCTGTTCTACCCAATACTTCTTCATATTGTCTATCACTTAGGTCGTATGCTTCTTGTATGTTCATAGATAATTCTCACTAATTACTGATTGATGGTATCTTTCTGCATTAATTAAAGCAGATTTAATTTTGTGAGCAACTTTTATTTGTCGCTCTAATTGTTCATACTGTTTGTAGATAGGATGTTCCTTGTTAGGGACTGATTCTACATAAGAGCCTTCCTTAACCATTTGAGGCATAGCTTTTGTAACGGCCTGTGCTACTTTTTCAAAAACGCTTCTGTCCTTAGAAGCATAACCAGCTAATTGCAATATCGGTTTTATTCCGTTGACATGTGCAGCTCTTTTTACCATATGTACAAAATTATGTGTCATGGCCTCAGCTTTTGCAGACGCCGTATTAGCTTCTTTAACTAAGTGTTCTACAGCACCTTTTGTAGCATAGTAGTCTCTCCGCCATTGTACATCTTTAGGTACAACACTTGCTACTTTTACTTCCGGTTGCCAACCGGATATGTCATAGTTTCTTTGAGGCTCTGTTAAGTATACAGGATCAATGTCTTGTTCTTTTTCTTGTTGCATCTGTGCATGTATTTCATGCGGATCAGCTAAATCAAAAGTTACGTGCTTACTAGAACTTCCTTTAAACATTTCCTCAAAAGTAATTAAATTAGCATTCTCAATAACTCTTTGTACATGCTCTTTAGTCATGTCTGGTCTAGTAGACGCTAGTTTTATGATTGCTTCATTTAGTGGAGTTCCATGATTTATAAATTCATCGGATACCCTCTTACCTAAACTAGCTAAATCTTGTTTTGTATACATAAGGAGACCTACCTTGGATAATAACTCTTTATCTCATTATCTTACAACTAAAGAAGTTTCTCAAGTCTTAGATGTTTCTATGAGTACATTGTATAGATACATTTCAGATAAAAAGCTTATACCTATAAAGGTAAAGGGTAGAAACTTATTTAATCCAGAAGATGTAGCCCATTTTAATGCTAAAGCTGAAAAGCTAATAGATAAATTATCAAAAAAGACAACTTTTAATTCGCATAGAATAACAGAATTAGAGTTAAGATTAAATAACTTAGAAAACTTATTAAAAATAAGTTCTCAAAATAGAATACATCCTAGTGACGTGAATGTAAAAGACCTAAGAATTGTGTTGCAAAATATATTATCTAAAAAAGTATGGAATATAAATACAATTGAAGATGTACTAAAAGATATAGCTAGATTTTCTGTAGAACTAGTAAATAAGTTGGGTAGAGCTCTTATAAAAGATGTGCTTCATAGAGTAATATTACAAGCAAGACTATGTAACCATCAAAGATCTGAATTATTTGTAGCTAAGGCTAGAGTCCTACGTTATGAATTAAATTTAGCTTCCTAAAGATTTTTTGCTACTAAATACATCAGGTCTAGGGTTAGTTAGTGTACTCACTAGCATTGCGTACACTAAGCAATGAAACGCATCATCTGTAACACCCCTACTTTTCTTATACTCGTTCGTTCTTCTATTTTCCGAGTATTCAGAGAATATGTTTAACATATCTTGCCCGAAAGGTATTTCAAAATCCTCCCAACGTGGAAAACTAAATACGTCCCTTCTTTTTATTGCATTGAATACATCACTCATTACTTCTGTTCTGTTAAGCATAAACCTACCGAGACCAGTATCCCACTTTATCTTAGCAGAGGTAACAGTACTATATTGATACTTAAATACTTTTCTAGGACCGTATATTCTTAACAATGCGTCATTACGATCAAAACCTCCACCATAGTCAGTTCCTATAAGTGTGACATTCCATTCTTTAACAAGTTGTCTAATTACCTGCAGTTGTGCCTGTGGTTCACTTTCTTGTCCCTCAAAACGCTTCATATAAAAAATAGTAAACTTACCGTTTAGGTAACCGCATATGGTAATAACTGTAAAGGTTTGTTCTCCCGTTCCCCAGTCTACACCCATAAATACAGCTATACCTCCACCTCTAGCAATTGATTTTAAAGATTGTAGATCTTCTCTAGCGAAACTATATTTGCTAGTGCAGTTTGCCTTTACGTCAGCTCTTGTTAATGGACGAGTTCCACTGTCGTAACTTAGACCTAAAACCTCGTTGTGAAACTTACCTCTGCTATATGTTAGTTGTTTGTTTAGTATATCATCCCAACCAATCCAAGGTACCATGATTTGTGGTACCCTATATCCGTCCATAGGGTGTGGCACTCTAGGCTTAGGATTCATAGACGCCCACTGAGCATCTTCATGCATAGGATAGATTTGCTTATGGCAATTATCGCATACTAAATATTTAGGACCAATGTTAGCTTCATCCAATATATTCCAATAACGGTAGTCACCGCCACCACAAGAATCGCAAGGAACTACCCACTCATTTTGTGTACTTTCCTCCACCCACAGAGATTCTATAGTATTATCTAAGGACTTAGGAGTTCCGGAATAGAGTTTAAATTTAAAGGCGCTATGTGCAATACACTCTTCTATAACCGGTATATTATCAGTGTGAATGTCTTGTATTTCGTCTATACAGACCAAATCTGCAGGAATACCACGAACACGGTCTGCGTTTAGGTAAGCGTAACGCATTACAATCTGCGATCTATTTATGAATTTCTTTTGAAAAACATTTTGCGATAAGTGTGGATCAGTCCAGGCTTTTAGCTTAGGACTAATACTAAGTGGCTCTGCTATACGGTCACCTGAAAAAGTCTTAGTTTGTTGATTTGTAGGGCTTACATATAAGGAAGTAAAGTTAGGTTGTATGCAAGTCATAGATAACAAACGGTTTCCTAAGTAGGTACTTTTTTCTACCTGTCTACCACATTTTAGTAGTACTCTAGGAGAAGTAGTATTATACATAGGAACTAGGTATCTACGCTTTGAAAAAGAAAAAGGCAGTAATACTTTTGTTTCTTGATCAGGTATAACAACCGCGAATTCTACAAAATCTGTAGGCCTTACAGCAACTCTGTCGTCACCTGTTTCTGTCTTGACATCTCCTAAATCAAAAGATAAATCGTCAGCAGAGTTAACTACTTTTGATTTTGAGGCTAACTTATCTTTGTTCTTATAATTATTTTTTACTACAGGCAAAAGAATTATCCTATGCGAGAAGAAGTTTTAGACATCATTAGATTTATAAACCTAGTTACTTTTGATAGTTGTGAACTAGATACACTTAGTATAATAAGCACAGTAGACCCTCTAAAAAAAGAGGTAAACTGCAGACTAAATACTGAAATACAAAAATCTCTTCACACATTTTTACGTAAGACAATTAAAAAATCTATTGTAGACAAGGACATGTGGGTGGGTAAGATAGAGTTCTTACCGCATGCCTTAAATATGACGGTATATAAGAAAAGATTACATAAACCTGCTTATGATCCTAATTTTGAGTAGTTTTTTCATGTACAAAAGTAATTAATTTTTCTACTAACATTCTACTATGCTCATTATTACTACCAAAGTCTTTTACGCTGGCAAAAATATTAGAATCAACAATACCATCATCAACAACATCAACAACATACTCTTTAGATTTCCCTAATATACTCTGTAAGCCTTCTGTTATAATTTTTTCATACCTACCAAACAATTGATTATGTTCGGAAGAATCTAAGGGTTTTATTTTAGGGTAAAAATGAAATTGCGTCTTATCATCAAGAATAACAAAATCACAGTTAAACATTTTAGCTGTAGCTGTTGTTAATTTTATTTCTGTAGGTACATAGAACTGGTTATATGCACTCGATGTAAACTCTTTCATCCGGCAGCCTCCTTACCATTATTGCTATAGTTACCCTTTGTTAATAAAGCAAGTGCAGGTGGTTTTTCAACATTTTTAGCTAATTTAAATTTCTTTAGCTCATGTGCAACGGCAGCTAACTCTTGGTCTGATGTATTAACAATACTATGTGCTCTAGCTAGTGATGACATCGTATCAGAATATATTTTCATTTTTGCAGCACTTGCAGGCCATTGTTTTATCTCTTGTATTTGTACATACAAACCATTAACAACTTCCCGAACAGCATCCTTTATTGTTACGTTACGTTCCATACCTATTTTATATGAGGCAACAATACTTCCACCATACACACAAGATGTAAATATTTCTGCATCAGAAGGCATCTCTTCAAAAAGCCTGCCCCACTCTTCATGACTTATAATATCAACACAGTAATAGTAATGAGAAATCGCTTTTAATTCTTCCTCATGTATTTTTTGCTCATATTTAGAAGTCAAATGATCAGCTAATTTTTCTAAAGATACCTTACCTAGCATACCCATAAACATATCCCTACGTATATAAGGATTAGCTAGTAATACTGTTGCAGCAATAATTATAGTATCTGGATGCCATAAAGCATCTATTTTCATATTCTTTAAAAATACTCTATCTTTAGGATTGCTTCCATTAAAAGACGGAGGCATTTCCTTAGCAATAGTATTACGCAAGCCTGCTAAATATTCTGTGTGTTGTTCTAGTAGGCACGGTAAGCCAAACTCAAGTAAGTGATCGTTAATGTACTCATCATCCTTACCATCAACAAGTAAGCTTAGAATAAATAGTTCGCTTGGATGTCTCATACAGGCTCTCTTGTCATAGTAAGCATCTTAAGGCCCATAATAACATCCTCTAGGTTTCTCATACACTCCTTAACGGCACTCTCGTCTACTGTAGACTCACCTAGTCTAGCAGCAACAAGTAGGTTTGCTAGTTGACCGGATACCATCTCAAAATGAGGAACATAAGAAATAAACATAGTAATGTTTCTAGGATTTAAGAAATTTAATGCTAATAAAGAATCAGCAATTTGAGGATCTTTTATTTCCGCCGCATGTTTAGCCATAAACTTTCTCAGCTTACCACTAACCTTCTGCAAGCCTGCAGTTTTTACTTCAAAAGTCTTAGGTGGAGTTACTTCGCGTATTACAGGAATTACAACCTTACCATTGTGCTTGTAATGAATAGAGGCAAGTTTTTCTCTAGTATATTCGGGATCTATTCCTGCAAGAGCCATCATCCACTCAGTGTCACCCTTGTCCAAAAAGTGAGTGTATTTATTGGCTAATTTTTGAAAAGCTACTCCACCTAAAGTATATGTGTTGTCTTGTGTTGCGCTAATGGATGCAAAGATAGGTCTATATGCACTAGCAGTCTTATTTAAACGCTTACTATTATAGTCTGACAACTTTTCTGCCATTGTAGCATTAACATACTTATATTGATCTGCAAGGGAAGCCTTCTTTTCCTGTTTTTTCTTACCGCCCTGCTCTTGTGCTTGAGCCTGCATTTGAGCTTGTTGTTGTATTTTACTCAATGTAAAAGCACCTGCACGTTGAGTGGCAAGTTGTGGTTCTTCGATTAGAGGATTAGTTTGCTGTTTAAAACCACACCATCTAACATCCCCAGGAATAGCGAACTGATTTTCTCCCATTTCTGCTGCTGCATTCATGTTCTCAATCTTCATTAATTGAACTTGATTACCGCCGAGTAAGGTATTAGCAATAAACATAACGTTACCATCAGGCTGTTGTTGCTCACCTTGTATATCAATAGGAGCAAAAGCAAATGCTCTACCATTTCTTATAAGGTAAAAGAATCCTCTACCTTGAGGCTTCTCATTAGGAAGATTAGCATTTGTTGTAATATGAACAGCTGCTATCTGATTTTGAGTTAAGAAATTACTACCATCAGTAAATAATTGCATAGGGTATTTTTCCATTTTAAAAGATAGAATAAAAGGAAATACCCACCCAAGTAATTGTTCGTTATTAACAGTAATTACTTTGTGAATACCAAAAGTATCAGCTACTTTAAAATCATCTCCATCCATTTCTTCAGGAGTCATAATAGATGGTTGCTCTGCTTGTGTAGCTTGTCCTTCAGAGGCTAGTTGTGCCTGTTGCTGTTGACCTGCTTGCTGTGTAGCTTGTTCTACCGCAATCTTTTCAATATAAGGATCAAAAGAGTCTGGATTAGCAATCTTTACTGTGACTGTAGGTCCTCCGTCCCAACGATAATGAACTACAGGCGATTCTATAGCTTCTGCTACCTTTACATAATCTAGAGGCTCTTGACTTGATTCTAATGTAATAGCTCTTTTGAATACTGGTGCTAATTCGTTTCTACCCCAAAGACTACTCGCACCCTCTTCACTCCTTACCCACGAAGCTAGCTTAGATATTGCGTTATAATCTACTGTGCCATCTATTTCTCTTAATAAAGATGATGTTTTAATTTGACCACTCTGAGATACTTGAGAATTTACACCACGATAAAACTGTCCGACATTTTCCCAAGGAGGTGTAAGCATAGTTCTAATATCACTAGATACAGAATCATCCTTATTGATGCCACCATTAACTAGATCAGGACGAGATAATACTTCTCGTAATCTTCTTTCATTTAAATAGTATCCTCGACCGTCTTGACCAAAAAATATATCAATAGGACTTAGATGCCAATTTTTAATGAACACGGGTATTTTTATTTTAGGAATACCTTGAGCTGCTAGCGGATCTGTAGTTTTAGGCATAGCTACCACGTAACCGAAGCCTGCACCCTTATTAGGATCAGTCCTATCTAAAATTATCTCGCTATGAAAATCTTTCATAGCAGGAGCTTGCCTATGTAGTTCAGATAAAACTTGTGGTGCCCACTTAGATGTATCATCAGGCAACTTTACAACAACTGCTATTTTTTCAAATTTAGGCCTTGCTCTAAATAATGGTTCGTCTAACATTATATTACCTTTGTTTTTGTGGTAGAAATCTTATCTATAGATTCTACACTATAGTTTTGTTTTACATAACTTATTTCTGTTAAGAAATTAGTAGAAGGCACATCCCCGCCACTAGATCCCACAGTTATCTTATCATATACAACGCCTCTAGTATTTATACTTTGTGTGTCCGTAGTACTATTAGGCGTACCTATTGGACAAGTAGTGATACTTGGTGTAATAAGCTGAGTATTAGTTTTAACTAGATGTATATGATTAAATAACCAGTCTAATAAGTCTATTGTGCATAGATGTTTAGATTCATCGGTGATATCGCTATTTAATACATCTACACCCGCTGTAGATATCTGTATAGAAGACGCATCAAGTATTAAACCATGTGGTGCACTAATTTTTACAGGTTGTCCTGGCTTCATAGTAATACTAGATTCCATAGAGTTTATATTGACCCCTTGTCCTTCTAATGTAATGCTTGCATTGCTACGCACAGATGTAAACTGAGATGTCTCGATAGAAAGACTTGTAGAACTCATTTCCAATTCACCTTCAGAGCTTACCCTAAATCTAAAGCCCGCACTTTCGTGTACCATATTATTAAATAATGGATTAGCTTCCTCACTTACAGTAGAACCTAGTCTATGCATAACAATGTCTATACCACCATCAGCAGATGTACCCGCATCAAATGTTAGGTATGGCTCTGTATCAGAGGCAAATCTTTTTACTTCTGCACTACAAGTAATAGGACCTCCATTAGAGTCAGCTTGAACACTCCAATTAAAAAAACCGCCTGCTAACTCATGTTCATAGCTAGCAGATCTTATCTTTACTAATTGTTCTGTGGCAAGAAATGAGGCAAAGTTTTGCTTATCTGCAACTAGTAATATGTCACCATTTCTAGTTAATAGTAATGTATTACCTCGCTGGCCTCTAACTTCTATATCTCCTTCTCTAAGATTACTCCTATTTGTAAGAGATTTTATAGATCTAGACCTAAAACCGATGACTACAAAGTTACCTCCATCACCACTAGCAGCCCCATTAGAAAAAGTTTCTAGGACAATACAGGAAGATCCTCTTACAGGAGAAAAGTCTATACCACTAATACCGCTCGATTGTACAGGTGAAGCATAAGTACAATCAATAAGATATCTGCCATCAGGTTCGTCCACCTTTACTTCTACTGTAGATTCTACAGGATTTACTCTCTGTATAATACCACTAAGTATAGTAGGTGCTCTAACAGCATAGTTCTCTCCTCTTGTATCCATTAGTACTCTCCTGTAGTTCCTGTCTTACCAAATGATGCACCCATAGCCATGCCGGGTATAGGATTATGACCATGCAGACTAGATTTAGCGCCGTGAGCCATGCCATCAAGCAATGACTTTCTAACATGTTGGTAATTTAATTGTGCCATAAAATCACCTTCTGTAAGAACTCTTACTGCTTGATTAATTCCAAGTAGTACAGGCTTGGCTTCTATGAGAGGTTCTTCATTTTCTTTTCTCTTCTTATTAATTGTTCTTACTTTTCCAGAAGATAGCAGATCATCTGGAGCATGATCATGTAGGGGATCTTTTACAATGCGAACAACACTCGTAAGATTCCTTACTAGCATCTCAGCATGTCTTTGTCTAACACCATAGTTGTCATAAACTTTTCTCATCTCTTTTATAAGATGGCTTCTTACTTTATTTATACCTGCAGCCTTCAAAAGCTCATGTGGGTTTATCATACCACTGCATACAGGATCACCAGCTACTAGTTTATCTCCTACCTTTACAAATAATTGTTTATCAGCAGGAACACTCAACTTTTCTTCCGTAGTTGTTATAATATGCCCACCCGCAATTGTGTCTTTCTTAATACTTTTTACAACGCAATCCTTACTAACAATAGTAGCTTTGTTTTTTAATATTTTAGGCATATTCATAACCTTAGCTAGATGTTCAAAGTGATCACCTACACCAGCACCAGCACCAGAAGCAGAGCCACCAGTATGGAAAGCATTCATAGCCATCTGAGTTAAGGGCTCAGATAAACTTTGAGCCGAGGCAACTCCTGCATTCTCTCCTATATTATAAGTTCTACCTAACTCGTTTACTCCAGCACATAACTTGCATACACCTCTAATTTTGTTGCAGTGTAAGGGGCTTCTTACTTTTATTGTTTTATGATGTCTGCGTAAAGACTTTAATACTTCGGTTGTAACTAATGTATTTTTAGCATACTTTTTAGAACCGGCTTCTACAGGAGCAGATAAAAATCTAGCTTCTGCATCAACGTCAGATGTACTAATAATTTCTCCCTTAGATGTGCCACAATCTTCATCAGAGACTACTGTGCTTATATTTAAATTTACTAGGTCCTTATTTTTAGCGCCCGGTTCAGAAGTCCCCTTTACTCTAGATAAAGTACCTGTACGCACACCCGGTATACTATCCCAATAGTCAGATACACCTAAACCTTCAGAATATGATTTTCTTACAGGATTAGGTACGACATCACCATCAGATGTAACTACTTGTAAGGGAGATACTATAATCTGCTGCACTTGATTATATTTAGATCCCATAGCTCCAGATTGTTTTGACATTCTCCAAGCACGATTAGGATTATTTTTAAGTTTCTTCTCTAATTCAGCAGATATTTGGGCTGATGCTACTCCGTACTCTCTAACCTTATCAGCATCAGTAACTTTTTTCATTTTATCAAGTCTTTTGTCTGCAGCTTGTAAATGTTTATCTCTTAAATCTTTATGTGCCACAAAATCTTCTAGTCCAAAACTCCACACTTTTTCGTAAGCATATTTGTTACCTAAGTCTTTCCAATCATCTACAATAGCAGGATATAACTCGGGCTTTTCTCTAGCAATTCTAGTTAAAATTGTTTTCATTTTTTTCTTTGTGAGTTCTTCACCATACATCACTTCTTCATAAATAGGGTGATTTTTAAAGTGAGAAGGTAATTTTTCCACAAGTAACATGCGTCCAGCTGTAGTTTTTTTACCTTTGTAAGTAAATACGTCCGCTATGTCTAACTTGTCATCTTTTAGCATTTTATAGGCTTCTACAGGTGAGTTTATCTTAACCTTAACTTGCTTGCCTAGCTCTGTTAGTTGCCAAATACCATAAGCTGCTCCCCATTCAGGAGAGTTCATAATTTCGTAACCTTTAGTGCCAAATAGATTTTTAGAGGGAAGCATGTTTTTTGCTTCATCTCTAGCATCATCTGAGCTTGGTACCCAAACACCCATAGTATCACCATCAAAGTCGGCATTAAAACCTCCGCAAACAAGAGGATGGATCTGTATACTTTTTCCTTCTACAATTTTAGGATAAAAGGATAATACATTGTGCTTATGTAGAGAGGGGTCTCTTTTCATAACGAGCGGTCTATTAGCGATTGCTGACTCTAAAGCTATTTTAACTGTAGGTGACGTGGGGTCTTCTTTATATATTTTTACAGCTTTTAATGTAGAGTAACCTTGAGATTTTATTTCTCGTATAATAAATGGTCTATATATATTCATAGCCATTTTTCTAGGTATACCTACTTGATCTAATTTTAATTCTGGTTCTGGTGTGATTACGGATCTGCCGGACAACTCAGATCTTCTTTTTATAATTTTTGCTTGGAAAAATCCTTCTTTTGCTTGTTTATGTCCTTTTACATCCTTTGGTTGAACAGTTGCTTGTAATAAAGAGTTTATAGGAGCTCCCTTATTATCTAAAGCTCCTTCAATAAATGCATTCCTAACCTTGTCATACATTTTATAAGTAATCTCATCCTTATCCTCCGGTAGAGCTTCTTTAGGTAAGGATTTTACTAGATCATTAGCCATTCCTACATGCTTATATAACTGGTTAATGTCATCCATCTCTACGTCACCCAAGGCTCCTACTTCAGCAGATAGACTAATGGGACGCATCTTTGGCGGTAACACAGGCATATACTTCATAGTGTAAGCTTCATATGGACTTATATTGTTCTTACGTAAGGCTTTTAAAAGTTTTATTTGTTTGTAAGCAATGTCACGCTCTGTTTTTCGTAAACCCTTTACACTTCCCTCAAGCTCAGATATTCTTTGCTCTAAATTTATCTCTTTTAAACCCTTTACAATAGCAGACATTCCTGTCTTTCCACCAATCTCTACTTTACCAGACAATACCCGCTCAAACTTACTAACAGGTATACCTAGTAGTAAGGAAGCTGGTTTTTCGAATACCGGATTTATTATTCTTTCAGCTAATTTAATGTGGCCCCATTGTTTACTATCTCTGTCACCATCTGGGAATGAGAATAGGCCACCCTTTTCTACTTGTCCGTCTTTTCCTCGTAAGATACGATTAGGTTTTTTTACCTCATGCGGGCATTTTTTTAAGACATCTGCGTCACTCATAGGTACGAGTTGAAAGTCATCACCATTTTTTACGGGATCTACACCCATAGCTTTTAAAAAGCTTAAAAACTTATTAGCTGTGAATGTTTGTTTAGCATTAGGCATAGGTAGTCCGTTCATAATGCTATTCCAATACTCGTCACTATCGTACTCACCATATTTTTCAGCAGTCTCATATGTAGAATGATGTGTTTGCAAGTCACGTATAAAAGCTCTAGCGTTATGACCTAATAAGCTGTAAAGACCTAATGCACCCATAGCTTGACCGCCTGTAGGCGCACCAGATTTAGGTTGATTATTTATGTCATACTTGTAACCACTGATACCTGGCAACATACCACCTGGGCGAGATGTCATTTTTTTATCTACTTGGTGGGTTAACTTTTGTATGTACTGCTTACCAGAAATAATTGATCCAAGTATTTTATCTGTTTTAGGGTCTCTAACTAATTCTTGATCAGAAACACCATGCTTTTTCATTTCAGCAATAAGTTCTCGCATCTTATCTTTGGACTTATTATCAAAACTTTTTATAACATAAGGCTTACCCGTCTTTTCTGCTATCTTTGAAGCAGCTGTCTCCATTAACTGTCCTATGTTAATACGTCCTGGCATACCAGCAGGATGCAAGGCAACTTCTAAATGCTTACGCTTTCCGTCCTTATCAGTACCAGTATAAGGCATCTCATGATCCTCTAGTACTTTAGTAACAATACCCTTATTTCCATACCTACCAACAAGTTTATCACCAATCTTCATTGGCTCAGCAGTTCTTACATAAACTTTTACAAGCTTTCCTGTTTTAATTACCTTAGATACAACACCAGAGTTTTCTTTTTCCCAAGCAATCTCAGCAGGTCTCCAAGCAGACTTGATTCTAGAGCTTCTAGCTAATGTGGCACGAGTTGGGTCATTATCTGTACGCATACAAGCAGCAATAAGTATATTATTGTATTTTACTTCAGCACCTTTTTTAATTACTCCGTCATCATCTAAATCATAAAAGTTTTCATATTCTCTAGTAGATCTAGGACACATCGTAGCAAAAAATTCTTTGTTGATTATAATTGCACTATCTTCTTGTGCATCTGCAACTTTTGCATCTATTTTTGCACCAATTTGTACAGCACAATCTCTCTCAAATGTATATAAATGTTCCGACGACAACTTATCAGAGGCACTTCTAGAGATAACTACGCCGTCCTCAAAGTTATATCCTTTCATAGGCATATACCCAACATTTAAATTTGTTCCTAGAGCGAGTGTGCCATTTCTAGTGTAGTTGCTATCGGCTAAAAGTTGTCCTTTTTTAACAGAGTCTCCCAAGCTGACTAAGAGCTCATGATTTAACATACTCTTAGGATCATTTGTGGCATATTCACTATATTTTTGTACGACAGTTACTTTCTTGTCTAAACCAGTTATATGAATAGCCCCCTTAGTAATCTTACTAATAACACCATCAACAGGAGAAGGTAAGGAATTTAGCTTCCCTACTTCTTTTTCTAAAGTAGTCTTACTATCTTCATCAAATATTTGTACAAGTGGTTCTTCTCTTTTTTTGAGAGAAACAGCTTGAGTAGCCATCTTTGCACCAATCATAACACGGTTACCATTATTATTACCTAAAAAAGGAATGAGATTAGTACCTATACCGAATTGCTTTTGTGGCGACACATAAGCATAGTCACAATCTTTTAACTCAATTTTACCTGACTTACCACCACCAAGTATAGCTCTGACAAGCTTAGTTTTAGCTGTAACCTTATTATTAGAGAATTCTATATCATCAGGATAAGCCACGTTACTCTTATCTAAAGTTAAGGGGTCAACGTGCTCCATTTTGCCTGTTTTTAAATTAAAAACTTCGCAATGTAAGCGGTCACCTATTTTTTTAGCACCCATACTCATATAAAGCTGTAAGCCTGTAGTAGCTTTTTCACCTGTATCTACGGGATCTAAGAATCCTACGTGTGAGGAGTGGGCTTGCTGAGCACTACCTAGTTGCATACCTGGACCTAATCCGATACCGCCCATACCTTTTACAGTAGTTGACTTATGTCCAGTCAATGTAGCTAAAGGATTTGTCATATCTGCTTCGGATACTAATTGTGTCTCACCACCCATTCTAAAAAAGTTTGTTACAGGCTTCGTAAGAACATTGCGTGCAATTGTGGCTACATCTACGCTCTTTGCACTCATTCGATTACGTATTTTTCTTTGGATTTCTTTTTTATTGCGGGATATATAGTCAAATAACAAATCTCCAGGACTTAGTAGTTTTTTATGTCCTATATTATTATAACTTGATGGCTTTACTGTTCCCTTACTAATATTTACTAACTGTTCTCCTGCATCTAATAAACAATCTGCTGACAAAGTAGTATGGGCACGGCCTAAGACATCACTAGTTATACGTGGGTCCATAGAATATTCTTGTAGATTTTGAAATATAAATGTTGCAGCATCCTTAGCATTACTAATTGTAATATCACCTTTTACCATTTTTTTAGCTATGTTAATAACACGTTGCTTACGCGTAGCATCTTTTCGCATAGCTTTATTTTTTTGTACTAGTTGCTTTCCCCACTTAGATGCTATTTCTTGATCACTCTTTCCTGCAGTAGAAAGTAAGTCATATAAGGACACTGTAGCTTGACTACCTCTAACAGGTTTTATAAGTATTTCATATGTTGAACGGTTAAAATTCATCTTTAACTGTCCACGTCTTTCGTGTGCAGCAACAGCCTCTATCTCCCCGTTGTCTGCTATACGTGTATACACACCAGACATTCTTCTAAATTGATGAGGCACTTGATACTCTCGACCACCTAATATGTAAGTCATTCTTTGTGTAAGCATAGGTAAGGATGTTACGAGCACTCTTTTTTTATTAATTAGCTTATCTGTTTTTTTATCAAACAAAGATAATTCTGCACTAATTTTTATTGTATAACCGCTACCCATTTCACGAGCTTTTTGTTGATCAGCAAAAGCCATAGGTGACATATTTTTTTCATCAAACCGTATCTCACCAACTTTAATATAACGATGACTACTCTCTATATTTAGCACATCAATAACTGCTAAACGTATCTTTTCTTTCATCTCATTAAAGTCACTTCTAGGATCAAATTGCTTAACAACTGACATATAAACTCCAACTTCAAAATTATACCTTGTATGGATAATATCATACAGAAGGTATTTTAAATAGTACAGATAGATAACATTTTAGGTAGATAACTAGTGATAAAAAAGTAGTCACAATGACCTATATAGGAGAAAAAAAATGACTACATTTATCTACTCTGCTGTAGCAGGATTTCTCGGTGCAATAACATACTGTGTTTCAAAGGAGATTGAACGTGCCAATGAACAGGAGAAACGCGCGAAAGCGCTTCAAAAAATTAGAACAACTGAACGAAAAAAAGAAGAAGAGCAACAGAATAACAGGTAAGTCACCTGTAGGTGCACCTTGCAACTTACTAGGTGGTAAGTGGTGCAATGACATTGTTTGCGGACAGTGCAATTTAATACCAAAAGTACAACATGTCTGCATTTCTTGCATTACTAGCAAAGACCTAGTGATACCTCATTACTCAACAACAGATGTTTGTGAAAGATGTTCTATGGCAACATTACTCACACTTATGGTGAAAAAATGAATGAATTTAATAGCACCTGCTCTAAATGCGGTGACAATCTATGCGAACAACTTGATTACCCTTATTGTGATGGGTGGTACAAATCGTGGGCTTACTTTCCCGAACCTAACCCAGAAGTTGAGGAAGGTAGACTATATGTTTATGTTGTTTCAGATAAAACCATCCTTTGCTCATCTTGCTTTGAGGAAATCTGGAAAGATTTATCAGAACTTACAGCGCCTAAAGATGTATGTAAAATTTGTCACAACCCTGAAACTCTAGTAATACAAACTCATAAAGTTTTGGGGCAAAGGTGGGAGCCGGAAACTGACTTTGGCATTATTTATTACGATGAATACTGCAACATAATTATCACTAAACCATTTCCTATACATAAGAAAGGACACATTTGTATCTGTAAACATCACTTGCAAGAAATAAAAAATCTAAACTAATTTGATACTCTTCTACCACTACTTGCTCTAGTTGGTTTTTGAGTAGGCATAGGATTAGTCATAGGGTTTAATGGATCTGATTGATCTCCTTGTCTAGCTCTTAATATATTTACAACCATCTGATAAAGTGTTGGGTTAGTTTGTGACATAGTTTGTAATGTTTGCTGTTGCCTATCATCGGGTAATCCTCTAATAAATGCAGCGGCTCGCTTAGCAACATATGTCAAATCTAGTCCATCACTTGTTTTTTTAGCCCCCGTACTGGGTAACCAAGGCGGTACTCCTGTTTGTGGAGAGGTATTACCATTTTTGCTATACGCTGTAGCTCCCTGGGGAAAACCAGGGGCTACTTGATCACCAGTCATAGCACCATTAGGCGACTGCCTAGTAGCAACGGACTGATTTGTTTGTGCTTGCATCTGAGACTGTTGCTGCATTTGTTGCTTTCTTTCTGCCTCTTGCTGTAACTTCTGCTGAAGTTCTTGTGCTTGCATTTGTCCTCTAACTTGTTGCAACTGCGACTGTCCTTGGTAACGTGTATTAATTTGCATTACATCACCTTGCATGTGAGCCTGCTGAACTTGAGTACGTCTTTGGAGTTCTAATAGTTGACCACGTTCCTCATCCATCTTTCTTCGCTCTATAGCTGGATCAAAACCTAGATCCTCTAGTAGAGTCCTATCAGAAAGTTTTTGTCCTTGCACAAGTTGGAAGTATAGCATTGTTCTTTGTAAATCATCAGCCATTTTAAAGGGCCTAAAGTCTCCATCAATATCTGGATAACCCATAAATGCAGCGATCTTATTAAATATAAAATCAAATACTAACTCTTTTTGATCATCTATATACCCTAAGAATTTATTATGTAGTTGAAACATTGTTAGGTTAGTACCACTAAATTGTATTCCACCAAAAACAAACTCCGGTGGCACACCCATACCTGCAATAATATGTTCCATCCAAACTCTGTACTCTTGATGTAGTATTAAAGCTCTACCATTTCCACCGATTGTTTGATACCCCATTGGTACAGGCATGATAGGGATTCTATTAGGATCAAGTTTCCATTGACTAATTTGCTTACTAACATCTTTTTTCCAATCTTGTAGATTTAACATAGAGTAGGGATCAGATGTTTGAGTTCCTGCCTGTGGGAATATTACTCTTAATGGTACAATGTGTTCTTGTGCTACAGCTTCTTGGGATCTCCTAAGTACACCTAAGTAATGTAGATCTTTTAGTACAGGCATAATAAGGGGAGTACCCCAACCCATACTTTTTTGAGCTAATGTAGGCCTCTTAAAATGATATAAGTTTTCTGGACTAAGGCTTATCTTTTTTTTCTTCTGTACCGATTGTATAAAAATATTAGGGAGTTCTTCTATACGTTTTTTCTTTCCCATACGTATATCATTTTGTATACTCTGAGGAATGGAGTAATAGTAAGAAGTCTTTCCTGTAATTTCATCATAATCTATGTTTACTTTTTCAGGGTCCCATCGAATAAGTGTTATATCTCTTACACTTTTAATATACTGATCATGAACTTTTGCAAAACCAACATGGCCACATCTAGAACAACTTAATTGATACTTTTGATTTACCCACTTATACTTAGTTTTTTTACTTTTAATATCATGTGAGTGCTTACAATTAGTGCATGTTAAAAATTTCCTAAACGGGAACATCACCGAAATAAAGGCGTTCCCGTAAGTAAAATAATCTAAGCCTACTTCTACTCTAAAGCTCTTTAAATTTAAATATCTAGCAATTTTAGAATATCTGCTCCTCAATAACTCATTGTCTGTCTTAAATAGTATCGGAGTTACAGGATATTCTGCCATTTTAGTAACAGCAGCATTAACCGCAGGATTAGTTAGAAAGTAATATCTACACCAATGAAATAAATTCTTAACCGAGGTAGGTAAGTAAGCTTGGCCTTGATCAAAAAAAGGATGTGGGTATTTTGGTGCATTAAAGGCTCTGCCATTAGAACCTGAAGCGGATCTATGTACAGTACCTCTTCCACCATATCCGGCGGGTCTACTCATTATATTGCTCCAGTAGTATTCTTACGTTTTTTTATTGCATCTTGAAATGCTTGATTAGTAGCATCGCCAGCAGCAACTCCTCTAACCTTACTAACTCCCTTATCTACAGTCTTACCTATACTAGAGCCAACTTTTTTTCCTACACTTGATCCTAATATAGAACCACCAATACTGAGTGGTATATTTAACAGTCCTAATCTATTAGTAACAGAATTAGGTAAGCTTGTAAGTACACCCCCTGCAACTTCGCCAGCTGATGTAAACAAACGCTCTGTCTGAGATCTTCCTTTGCCTGTAGGATCTACTTTTTTAAAGGCATCCCGCACACCAGGTAAGGCTTGTGATACAGCCATAGCTTTACCTCCCATAGCCAAATACCTTTGTTTTGTTCCGGCACTACCTCTCCATCCCCCTCCTCCTTCTTTCATACCTTTTATGCCCGCTTGAAACATTCTTTTAGGTGCATTTTTTACTCCACCACTAAATAGCCCCTTTCCTTCTGCACCCAATGCTCTTATATTTTGACCTAAAGATAGCTTTTCTGCTCCCATACCACCCGCAGTTAATTTAGATATCTGTTCACCAGATAACTTATTCTTAGTAACAAAGTTACGCAGTTCTTCAGAAGAAACTCCCTTTAAGGCATCCGCAGCAGCTTCACCTTTTATACTACCACTAATTACATCGTAGAGTCGTTGATTTGCTAATTTTTTCATGTATTAATCTCCTGTAAATCTAGCTGATACTCAGACATTCTCTTCTTTCTATATTCATTTACATCCAGAAGTTTAGCTACTTGCATATCAGTTGTATTTAATTCTAGTCTAACAGAGTTTAAATCTAAGGCTGCTAA
>MDTA01040679.1_pt1 | contig 23041 bp, 20 predicted proteins | sample 811151 | NCBI WGS metagenome assembly MDTA01 (sample SAMN05326648, study PRJNA326480) | marine metagenome | isolation source: seawater | place: Indian Ocean: South | collected 2010
AAAAACACAGCTGCTATTGACGCGGGGTGGAGCAGCCTGGTAGCTCGTCAGGCTCATAACCTGAAGGTCGCAGGTTCAAATCCTGCCCCCGCAACCAATTTTACTTTTCTATTTTTACATTAACCCGTTTAAAACAATTAAAAATAGTTTTTATCTTTTATTTTAGTAAAAGAGCCTTTGTTTTTTTTTTATAACTCAATACTATGATTTATGTTTCTTAAATTAGGTAAAAGTTATAATGTGTGGCATTTCAGGTTTTATTAATTTTTCAAAAACTTTTTCAAAAGAAGAATTAAGTTTATATGCTTCAGTGATGTCTGATTCAATGTTCCACAGAGGACCAAACTCTTACGGAATTTGGGTTGACGAAAAAGAAGGCGTTTCTTTTTCTCACAGAAGGTTATCAATTCTTGATTTATCCAATAATGGTCATCAACCAATGGAAAGTTCCTGTGGAAGATACCTAATAGTTTATAATGGAGAGATTTATAATTTTAGAGAATTGAGAGAAAGAATTGAAAAAAGCAAAGTAAAATTTAAATCCTCAACAGACACTGAAGTAATCATTGAACTAGTTTCAAAGTTTGGTGTATTAAAAACATCAAAACTTTTGAACGGTATTTTTTGTTTTGCCATTTGGGACAAGAAAAAAACCAAATTATTTATTGTAAGGGATAGAGTTGGTGTCAAGCCTGTTTATATATATAAAGATCCTCAAACTGTAGCCTTTGCTTCAGAAATCAAGGCGCTAAAAAAACTGCCGTTTATAAAATTAAAGATTGATTATCAATCAGTTTCTTCATATGTAAGGTTAAATTATATTCCCTCTCCTTATTCAATTTATAAAAACGTGACTAAGCTTTCTCCGGGGACCATATTTGAGGTGGGTCCAAATAAAAAAATTAAAGATACTAAATATTGGCAAATATCAAATTTTGAAACTGATAAAGTTCATACTTCTAATAAAAATAGTTTTAATATTATAGAAGAAGCTGTAAAAAGTCAGATGGTTTCCGATGTTCCTCTAGGTGTTTTTCTTTCGGGTGGAATAGACAGCTCGCTGATAGCTTCAATGGCTCAAAAAAATTCTGTTAAACCCATTAACTCATTTACAATTGGTTTTGAAGATAATCAATTTAATGAGGCTAAGTATGCAAAAAAAATAGCAAAAATTATTGGTACTAATCATAATGAGGTTTATTTTAGATATGATAATTTGGAGAAACTATTAAATGTATTGCCATCAGCTTATGACGAACCTTTTGCAGATTCCTCTCAGTTACCAACATTATTACTAAGCCAAATTACTAAAAAAAAAGTTACAGTTGCTTTATCTGGAGATGGAGGAGATGAACTTTTTGCTGGTTATTACAGATACTTTTTAGCAGAGCGGTATCAGAAATATATTTTTAAGCAACCCTTACTTCTGAAAATAATTTTAAAAAAAATAATTAACTTTTTTCCAAAAAATATGTGGGATTCCTTGGGCAGTTTTTTGCCAAATACTTATGGTGGAAATCAGTTTGGTGATAAACTATTAAAGCTTTCAAACCTGTTAGCAAATCCTCAGGAAACATCATTCCAAAGAAGAATTATTAGTAACTGCAATCAGCTATCATTACTTGTGAAAGATGGTTCTGAAAAAAAGGTTGGTTACTTCGATGATGAGTTCGAAAAATTATTTCCAGATATTACAGAAAGGATGCAAGTGCTCGATTTTTTAATTTATCTTCCAGATGATATATTAACAAAGGTTGACAGGGCATCTATGAACCACTCTTTGGAGGTTAGGGTTCCTTTTTTAGATAATAATGTAATTGATCACGCATTTGGTCTGGATAAAAAATATAAAATGAAAAATAGTGAAGGAAAATTAATTTTAAAAAAATTATTAAAAAACTTTTTACCTAGCTCACTTATAAACAGACCAAAAATGGGTTTTGGTATACCTTTAGGAAAACTAATGAAAAATAATTTTTCTGAAAAAATTGAACATTATATTTATTCAAAAAATATAGAAAAACAAAATATATATGAAATTGATTATATAAGAAGATTATGGGAAGAACATAAAAGTGGAAGAAGAAATTGGCAATTTTTACTGTGGAATTTTTTTGTTTTTCAAATGTGGTTTGAACACTGGGAAAAAAATAGTTGAAAAAAATTATTTTTATAATTAATAGTTTAGAAATTGGAGGAACTGAAAAACAATTCTTACAATTGATTAAGTACATTAAAAATAAATACTGTATTTCAATCTTTTCCTTTTCATCAGGTCAACTTGAGAAAAAGTTTTTAAAGTTAAATGTGAGTTTAAAAACATGCAACTATCCAGGTTTTAAAATATTTAATTTAATTTTTTTCTTATTAAAAAATAAAGCAGATATATATCACTTTTTTTTACCTAAATCTTACATAATTGGTGGATTACTCACCTACTTTATAAATAAAAAAAAAATCATGAGTAGACGTTCGCTAAATAATTATCATGAAAAATATATGTTTTTCTCAAAATTTGTAGAACAATTTTTACATAAAAAAATGAATAAAATACTTGTAAACAGTTCCGCAATAAAAGAGGAACTGATAGATTTAGAAAATGTTCCGCCTTCTAAAATAACTGTTATTCCTAATTTTAAATTGAATAAATACTCAATACCTAAAATAAAACCTTTTAGAAAATCAAAGGTTATCTTCGGCTATGTAGCAAATTTTATAGGATATAAAGGTCACTTAAGGCTTATTGAAATTTGTTCAAAATTAAAAACAAAAAAAAAATGGCAATTATTATTAATAGGGTATTCAACAAATTTATTAGGGCAAAAAATTAGAAATTTAATAAAATTTTATAAATTAGATAAGAATATAAAAATTTTGGATGGACAAAGTAATATAGAAAGTTTTTATAAAAAAATAGATTTTTCAGTTAGTACTTCAGAGGAAGAAGGATCGTCAAACTTTCTTCTCGAATCAATTTCAAATGCCTTGCCAATAATAGCTTTTGATGTGGGAGGAAATAAAGATTTTTTTAATGGGAATGGAAATCTTGTCAAAAAAAATGACTTTCAGGAATTTCAATATTGTCTTGAGAAAATGATTGACTCTAAAAGTTCATTAGTTTTAAAAAAAAACTCTTTTAATCATTCATTAAAAAAGTTTAATAATGAAGAATCACTTAAAAAATACTTAAACAGTTATAACAAAAAATAAAACTTGACGTTCATTAGATGAACATATAACATGTTCATGTAATGAACGATAAAGTTTCTAAAAATGTTGAATTAGAATTAAAAATCCTGAGTAAGATTGAAGAGTCTGAAAATCTTTCACAAAGAATGATTTCCAAAGATTTAAACGTGGCTCTTGGATTAGCTAATTCACTGATTAAAAAATTCGTAAAAAAAGGATTTCTTAAGTTAAAAGAAGCTCCAATGAAAAGGTACCTTTATTATTTAACTCCGAAAGGTCTTCTTGAGAAAACTAAACTTACAAAAGAGTTTTTAGAAACCTCGCTATTTTTTTTTAAAAAGTCAAAAGAAGAATATGAGAATGAATTCAAAAAAATTAAAAATAAAAATAAAATTGTTGTTCTGTGTGGAATAAGTGATTTTACAGATATAGCAATATTGGCAGCAAAAATTCAAAACGTTGAAATTAGTTACATTTATCAAAAAAAAAGTAAGAGAAAAAATTATTGTGGTATCGAAATAATAGGAAATTTAATTAAGATTAAACAAAAAAAAAATGTTCATTTTTTTGCTACCAATAATCAAAAAACACCTCCGCCAGGTTTTAGACATATTCATATATTTTTTAAACCCAAATCATTAATTGAGTAAAGTTATGAAATGGATAATAGTACAAACAAAATCGAATTGTGAAAACAAAGCTTGTTTAAATCTAAAAAGACAAGGGTATGATGTATTTTTTCCAAAATTAAAAAAAAAAACTTCTAGATTTAATAAATTTATAAACATCATTAAGCCACTATTCCCTGGCTATATTTTTGTTTCAATAAATTCAAATCAGAATTGGAGTAAAATTAAAAATACTTATGGAGTTTTAAATATTTTAAAATTTAGTGATTATTTTTATTTTTTGCCGTCTGATGTAGTTGATGGTATTAAAAGAAGATGCGACATCAATGGATTTGCAATCGACTACAAGAAATATGTAAAAGGTGAAAAAGTTAAGTATTTTAAAAATAATCAAATTAGTTTGGATGCAGTTTTTGAAGAACAGATAGATCAAAAAAGATCTTTTGTTTTTATTAATCTATTGAATCAAAAAGTTAAGGCAAGTGTTGAAACAAAACATCTTGAAGCTTTAGTCTAAAACTTAACTTTCTGATTTATGAAATTTTTCTCTACACTTTGTAGACTGCGGTAGCTATGGAATAATAATTTTGTCAGATGGAAGAGGTTCAAATACAAATTTTTAAAAAGATCATTTTAAAAGAGATTGGTTATATTTTTTTTGAATGCTTTTTTACCAAGAAAACTTAATAATAGACCTAAAAAATTATATGAAAATAATTAGTACAAAAAAAACAAGAATTTCTAAATGGGTTTCATTAATAAATAATTTAGTGGAAGAGAAAAAAAAAAAATTTGAATATCATTCTTTAAAAATTAATGACTATGCCTCAATAATTGCAATTACACAAAAGAATGAAATTGTGTTAGTTGAGCAATTTAGACCTGCGGTAAATAAAAAAACTTTGGAGTTACCAGGTGGTATTGTTGAAAAAAATAATTCTCCAATTGATGTTGCAAAAAGAGAATTATTGGAGGAGACAGGGTTTAAAGTGAATGGAAAATTAGAAAAATTAGGAAAAATAGACATTGACTATGGTAGGATTTCTAATAAGGCATATGGTTTTTTTGCAAAAAATGTTATTTTTGATGAGCTTTATAATGTAGAGGAAAATATAAAAACTATATTAATGCCAAAAAAAAAATTTTTTTACAATATTTTAAATAACAATTTCAACCATTCACCACATTTGAGTTTTGTATTGATAGCAAAAATGAAAAATCTTTTCTAACAATGATTAATCTTCCTGAAACAGTTTCTGATAGAAAAGTATGTGTAATGGGTTTGGGATATGTTGGATTGACATTTGCAGTTACTTTAGCAGACATTGGATATAAAGTTTTTGGTATTGAAATTAGATCTAATGTTTTAAATTCTTTAAAAAAAGGAAAACCACATTTTTACGAACCAGGACTTGAGGGAACTTTAAAGAAAGTAATAAATACGAAAAACTTAATTGTATCAAAAAAAATACCAAAAAATATAGATGCAAATGTTTACATCATAACTGTTGGCACGCCAATTGGTAAAAAAAAAAGCCAAGAGTAGATATGATTACAAATGTTTGTGAGGAAATAAAAAGTTTTTTAAAGGATGGTGACTTGATTATTCTTAGATCCACTGTTGAAATTGGATCAACCAAAATAATTTGTAAAAATATTTTAGATGCTGCAAAAAAAAAATATGAAATAGCTTTTTGTCCCGAAAGAACACTTGAAGGAAAAGCAATGACTGAGTTAAGAACATTACCACAAATTATTGGGGCTGATTTATTGGAAACAAGAATAAGGTGTGCCCAGTTTTTCAGTTTCATAACACCTACGGTAGTTCAAGTTTCAAATACTGAAACAGCAGAATTAATAAAGTTGGTTGATAACTGTCAAAGAGATGTTCAATTTGCACTGTCTAACGAAGTAGCAGTAATATCTGATGCGGTTGGAGTTTCAGCTAATGAGGTTATTAATGCTGGTAAATTGGGTTATCCCAGGACTAACTTAGCTATTCCAGGACCTGTTGGCGGTCCATGTTTAGAAAAAGATTCATATATTCTAAGTAATGGACTAAAAAAGAAAAATTTTAATCCTGACATAATCATGACAGCAAGAAAGTTTAATGAATCGTTACCAAAAATTGCTATAAATAAATTATATGATTTGATAAAAAAGAGTTATAAAAAAATAAATCTGGAAAAAATTGTTTTAGCTGGTGTAGCTTTTAAGGGGCGTCCTGAAACAGATGATCTTAGAGGTACTATGGCATTCCCAATTTTAAAAGAGTTACAAAAAAAGTTTATTAAATCAAAATTTTTTATTTTTGATCCAGTTGTTAGCTCAAATGAAATAAAAAAACATTTCAATGCAAAAACAATTACAGATATTGAAAAATCTTTTAAAGATTCATCACTATATGTAATAGCAAATAACCATCCAATATTTAGTAAAATACCTATTTCAAAACTTTCTTCTCTGATGAAAAGACCAGCAATCATTTTTGATTTTTGGAATAATTTTAGTTCACATAACATTATGTTTGCTGATGGAATTAAATATATTGGTTTGGGTGAAGTTGGATTAAATTTAAAAAAATTAAAATGAAAAAAATATTTATTACAGGAGGATCAGGCTTTATTGGCTCATTTTTAGTGAAAAAACTTCTTAATGAAGGACATCAAGTAGTTGTTTTTGACGATTTTTCAAGAGGTAAGAATAGAAGATTATCTGATGTTAGTAATAGAATAAAAATTGTTAATGGTGATGTAAGAAATGAAAAATTATTATCAAACTCATGTAAGGGTTGTGATTATTTTATTCATCTAGCTGCAATAAATGGTACCAAATATTTTTATGAAAAACCTCAAGAAGTTTTAGATGTTGCTATAAAGGGTATGTTATCGGCAATAAACTCGTGCTATAAAAATAAAATTAAAAATTTTATTTTTTCTTCAAGCTCTGAAGTTTATCAAACACCTAGTATAATACCAACACCTGAAAATGTTCCATTAGTAGTCCCAGACGTTTTTAATCCTAGATATTCTTATGGAGCTGGAAAATTAATATCAGAGGTTATGTTATTAAATTATTTTAGTAGTTTTTTTAAAAAAGTAATAATTTTCAGACCACATAATGTTTACGGCCCTGATATGGGTTTTGAGCATGTGATTCCAGAAATGATCCAAAAGGCAATCAATGCAAAAAAAAAAACCTTTTGTTTTAAAAGGAAATGGAAAACAAACGAGATCATTCATTTATATTGAAGATTTTATAGATGCTTTATATAAAGTGATTAAATACGGGAAAAATCGAAATATCTATCACATAGGAAATAATGACGAAATTACGATTTTATCACTTGCTAAAAAAATTTTAAAATATTTTACAAAAATTTATAAAATAAAATCTTCAAAAGTTCCTGAGGGAGAAACATTTAGAAGATGTCCTGAGATAAGAAAGATAAAAAAATTAGGATATGTTCAAAACTTTTCGATTGAAGAAGGATTAGCAAAGACTGTTGAATGGTATAAAAAAAATATAAATTTAAAAGAAAGTTAGTAAATGAATAAGTCTAAGTTAATAAAAAACTGCCAAGTTTGTAAAAGTAAAAATTTGCAAAGCATTATTTTTTTGGGATATATGCCTCCAGTTAATTTACTTCACAAAATTGGCACTGATATTAAAAATGAAGAAATGTTTCCTCTTGAGCTAGTAAGGTGTAAAAGCTGTGGCTTGGTACAAATTAATTTGGAGGTATCAAAGGAAATATTATTTCCTTTTGAATATCCGTACTTAAGTGGGACGACCAAAGTTCTTACCGAAAACTTTAAAGATTTATTCAACGAAGTGAAAAGACTTAAACTTATAAATAAAGACGACTTAGTGTTGGATATTGGCTCAAATGATGGATCATTACTTTCAAATTTTCATAATAATGGTTTTAAAGCATTAGGTATTGAACCATCAAAGGCTGCAAAAGTTGCCATTTCAAAAGGGATAAATACTATAAATGAATACTTTACAAAAAAGATAACGGTGGATGTAAAAAAAAAATTTGGTTTTGTAAAAATTTTAACAGCAGCCAATGTTTTTGCACATATTTCAAATCCAAAAGAATTAATAAAAAATATAGTCTCTATTTTAGATAAAGATGGTGTTTTTATAAGTGAATCCCATTACCTACCAACACTTTTAAAAACAGTTCAATATGATACAATATATCATGAACATTTAAGATATTATCATTTAGATTCTTTAAGAAAACTTTTTGAGTACGAAGGATTAAAGATTTTTTACGCTAAAAAAATTAAAACACATGGTGGTTCTATAAGAGTATATGCATCTAAATCAAACAAATATAAGATGGATAAAAGTGTTAAAAGTATTTTAAAAGAAGAAGCAAATAATGGTATCATTGACGGTTCAGCATTATTTTCACTTAAAAATAAAATAGTTAGATCAAAACTTGATTTATTAAGTTTAATTTCTTCAATTAAATCAAAAAAAAAGAGAATTTTTGGTATTGGTGCACCATCTAGAGCAAGTACGCTTATTAGTTATTTAGGTATTGATGATGGTATAATTGACTGTGTGTTGGAGGTCAGTAATTCTCATAAGATAAACTGTTTAATGCCAGGAACCAAGATACCAATATTAGATGAAAAAAAACTTTTCAAAGAAAAGCCAGATTACGTTTTATTGTTATCATGGCATATTTCAAGCTTTTTGATAAAAATTTTAAGAAAAAAGGGTTTTAGAGGAAAATTTATTATACCGTTACCAAAGCCAAAGATTATTGGTTGATTATTTAATGAAAGAAAAAAACCTAAAATTAGTAATTTTTTTTGGTAACAATGAAATTTGTAAAAAAGCAGATAAATTTGTTTCCAAACTTTATGTAAAAATATTGAAGGTTTTTCACAATGAAAAAATTCCAACCAAAAAAATTATTAAATTTAATCCTGATTTAATTGTAAGCTTTATGAATTTGAAAAAAATACCTCCTGAACTTTTAAAATTCGTAAACTTTAATATTCATACTGCTCTTCCAAAATATCCTGGTAGAGGAGGTGCGAGTTTAGCAATTTTTAATGAAGACGAGTATTATGGGAGTACAGCTCATGTAATGAGTAAAAAAATAGATAATGGAGAAATTATAAAAATAAAAAAAAAAAAATTAGAAAAATCCTATGACTGTGAAACATTATATAAAAAAACAACCTCTTTGTGTTTTAGTTTATTAACTGATTTATGTATGTACTTTGAAAAAAATCAAAAATTACCAATTCCAAAAAAAAAGTATGAATGGGGAAAATACATGTCAAAAGAAAAATTTCAGAAATGGCTTGTTTTGGATCCTAAAAAAAAAGTAGATTTTAAAAAAAAAATCAAAGCATCAAAACATTCACAATTTCCTGGGCCATATATTATTGTAAATGGCTATAAATTCTCATTAATTACAGAAGTAAATGAAAAATAAAATACCTTGGTTTTATCCAGTTTTTGATAACAGAGAAATTTTAGAAACACGTAAAGTTATTCTTTCAAACTACTTAAATGAAGGAAAAATAGTTGAAAAATTTGAAAACGCAATTTGTCAACTGCTAGGAGTCAATTATTGTGTTGCATGTACAAGTGGAACATCAGCTATAACACTTAGTTTATTGGCTTTGGATATACAAAAAGATGATGAGGTGATTGTTCCGAATTTTACATTTATCGCAACTGCGAATGCTGCTAGTCTAATTGGTGCTAAAGTAAGGTTTGCAGATGTAAAAAAAGAAAACTTTACAATTAATCCTGAAGATTTAAAAAATAAAATTACAAAAAAAACAAAATGTATAATAACGGTAGATGTAAATGGGAGGGCCTGTGATTACAAAGAAATTTTAAAAATTTGTAAAGTAAATAAAATTAAATTGATTACAGATTCGGCTGAAGCATTTTATTCTCAATATGGTAACAAAAAATTAGGAACTCTAGGAGATTTAGGATGCTTTTCTCTTTCTGCGATGAAAACTATTTCCACAGGTCAGGGTGGTTTTGTTACCACAAACTCATACAAACTTTATAACGAGCTAAGAAAAAAAAAAGATCAAGGAAGGAATAAAAAAGGAACAGGTGGAAATGATATACATTTTTGTCGAGGACATAACTTTAAGTATACAAATCTTCAGGCAGCGATAGGGTTAGCACAACTTACAAAGTTAAAAAGAAGAATTAAAAACTTTCATGTTAGAGATAATATTTATCAAAAGTTGTTATCAAAAAATAATAAAATTTTTCTTCCAGAAAAAAAAAAAGGTGAGATTCTCCAGTGGTTTGATTTAGTTAGTCGAGATTCAAAAAAAATAAAATCACGCCTAGAAAATAAAAAAATTGAATACAGATCCTTTTGGTTTCCTATTAATTCTCAAAAACCTTACCATGATCTAGATAAAAAGGGTTTTAAAAACTCATATTTTGTTTCTAAAAATGGCATATGGCTACCATCATTTTTTGGAATATCTGAGAAAACTATTAATTTTATTTGCAAAGAAATTTTAAGTGTTTTGGATTAATAAATGAAACTAATCATTTTAACTTCAATCTATCCATCAGAAAACAATGGTAAAGCCGGTAACATGACACTTTACGAAATAGTAAAGCAACTTTTACTCAAAAATATCGAAATAAAAATTATATTTAAACCTGCCTTTAAGGTTAAAACCTTTCCTGACTCTGAAACTAATCTAAAAAAAATTGGTACAATTGAAATCGAAGATTACAGTTATATTGTAAATAAAAAAAAAATAAATTTAAGTTTTAGATTTTTAAGAAAATTATTCGATACATACAAAAATGTAGATGACTATGATTTTGACTATTCAGATATAGTTTCATCAATAAAAAATTTTGAACCAAATAAGGTCATATTTTTCTGGGACACAATTCTAGAATCTATATCATCTCAAATTAAACAATATGATACCGTTTATTACGGAGCCAAACCCCCATATGCAGCATTTTATAATTCGATTAAGAGTGAAAAAAATGTATTAAAAAAATTAACAAATTATTTAATTTTTAAAAAAAAACAGAAAAGGCATTTAAGTAACATTAATAATATTAAGAAAGTATTTAATATTTCAAAACTAGATAGTCTTTATTACAACAAAATGAAAGTTAAATGTAAATATTTGCCAAATACGACCTGTGATAGATTTACCGAAAGTTGGAGAAAACAAAAGAAAGAAATTATTCTTGGTAACATAAGTGATTTAAATGCTACTGGTAATTCTCAGGGGCTCAATTTTTTAAATTCTAAAATTTATCCACATATCAAAACTGAGTTTGAAAACAAAAACAAAAAAATTTTAATTTCTGGTGCTGGACAACTCAATAAAAAGTTTAAGAATATTTTAAATGATAATCTTTTTGTTAAATTAGGTTTTGTAAAAGATCTTGATTCTTTAGTTTTATCATCAGAAATATTTCTTATGTTAAATAATTTTGGTTCTTATACTGGTGGATATACAAGAATTATTTATTTTTTTTCTGCTGGGGGCTGCCTTATTGCTCATAAAAATCTTAAAAAAGATATGCCTGAAGTTAAAAATAACTATAATTGTCTTTTAGCAAACAACGAGTTTGGTATTGTTAAACAACTATTCAAAGCTTTAAATGATTCAAAACTAAGAAAAAGAATTGGAAAAAACGCCAGAAAAACTTTTGAACAAAAGTATTTATCTCAAAAAATAATTAAGAATTTTTTTTAATTTGTTCTTTTACATTAATTTTATCAATATATTTGGGGGAAAGTTTCATTTATAGATTCCATTTATTTTCTTTGAATTTCTTATTAGATATGTATATGTTGCAACAAGAGTTATCAGTTTTTATATATGAGCTAAAAAAAAAACTTTTATTTTATAAAAAAATAATAAAGAAAAGGTATGATTGATTTATCAAAAAAAAAATTAAAAAACGGAATTAATGTATTTGATTATTTGGTAAAAAAACTAAAAAAACAAAATTTTAATTTTGTTGACGTTGGTGCTAGAAATGGTTCTTTCATTCTTCCAGAAAACTATGCCAAATATACTACAATTTTCGGATTTGAGCCAAATCAAGAAGAATATACAAAACTTATAAATAATAACACTGATTCAAAAAACCATGGAATAGTTGAACCTAAGTTTAAAGAAAGAAAATTTTTTAATACTGCCTTATACAGTAAAAAATGTAAAAAAAAATTGTTTATTACAAAAGGACCTGGCGCCGTTACTCTTATGGGTGAGGCTAATAAAAAAATGACAATTAACTTGTCTAGAGAGTTCGATAAAGGCTTGGATTATTACAATAGAACACAAAAACTACAAAAAACAGAATTTGTTAATTGTGATAAACTTGACAATATTTATAAAAGCAAAGAATATGTTGATTTCCTAAAGATAGACGTTGAAGGGGCCGAGATGGATGTTCTTGAGGGTGCCAAAAAATTATTAAAAACTCGCAAAATCCTTATGATTAAATCTGAGTTTTTTATGACACCATACTATAAAAAACATATTCTGTTAGGTCATCAACAAGTGTTTTTAGATAAACTGAATTATCGGTTAATTCATATTGACCAAAACCATTATAAATATTCTTGGAAACCTACTAAAATTATTGATGAATATGATAATAAATTTACATATGCTGGTGATGCTTACTTTATGTTAGATCCTGATTTAAATAATTTAAATGATGAACAGAAATTTCGATTAGGTATGATTTGTTTAACATTACAATTCAATTCTACGGGCTTAAATCTTTTAGATAGCTCAAAAATTTTAGATAAATCTATTCTACATGAGCTAGAAACTTTAGCATCTAACCCAAAATTAATAAGAAAACTAACAATCTTCTGGAAAAAAATACCTGCTATGATAGCTAATCTTTTGGAGATTAAAAATGTTACATAATAAGTACATAATTAATTCAAAAAAAAATAATTTTATTAACGAAAATGAAATTAATAAAATTTAAATTTGCTTAATAAAAATGGGTTTGTAGTTGTTTAATATTTTTTATACAAAATATGATCTGCATAATTTCATAAAAAAAGCTAAGGGTCACTTGTTGATTACTATAATGCAGGGTATGCAAATTTTGCTTCGTTAAAATCTGTATCCGCAAAATATTATAGAGAGTTTCGTCATTCTTTTTATATTTCAAAATTTGCGGTATCTAAAGTGTTGAGTAGATATTTAAATAAATATAAAAAAAAAATCAATTAAACTTTAAACTTTCAAAAATTTTATGATTTCAAAAAAAAGTAAAGAAACATTTTATTACTTTTCACCTACAATGATTTCAACTTTGTGTTTGTTTATTTACTTACCTTTTTTGACTAGGAAACTAGAATTAGAAGATTTTGGGTATTTTTATTCCTGCTCTTTGATAAGTTTGATATTTGGTGTGATGACTACCTTTGGCTCGAGTGTTTCAATTTCAAAATATTTTCATAATCACACTATTGAGGAAAAAAAAACATTTTTATCAACTACAATCTTTTTCAATATGACAATTAGCCTTGTTATTTCAATTTTAGTTTTTGTATTTTGGGAAGATTTTACATCATTATTTCTTAAAAATGTTGTTGGAGCAACAGATTTTCAAAAAGCAGTGATAGTTTTTTCAATTTTTATTTATGGGAGTCAACTATTTACTTCAGAGGTATTAACAATTGAAAAGAAAGCAATTAATTTTTTTTATTTTTCATCAATTTCAAGTATTACTACCCTTTTCGTTATTATCACAATGATTATTTTTTCTAATCAGACCGTAGATATACTTTTTTACTCTCTTTTCATTGCAAATGTTTTAACTTTTATTTATTCGATGAATATATTAAGATTTTACTTATGTAAATTACCAAATGTAAATACCTTTAAAAAAATAATCTCAGAATTCAAAATAATTATTTCAAATATAATTGAAAATCTGAGCTCTTTTATTGAGGGATCTTTGATAGTTAATAACTTAGGACTTGATAAATTTGCATTATTTACTCATTCAAAAAATTACGAAAAATTTTTAAATAATACTTGTACGGCTGTTAGCAGATCAATATGGTCAGATGAATTAAAGAATTTTAAAGAAAAAAAAAAAATGATACTTTCGTATGATGCCATAAATTTTATAAATTTAATTTGTTTGTTTGGTGGTATTTTTTTTGCAACAATTGGTTTTGATCTAATATCATTAATTTCTAATAATAAATTTAGTGAAGCTTCATATTTAGTAAGTGTTTTGTTTTTAGTAGGCCTTTTTAAAAATACTAATATACCCTATACGATAATTATTCATACGATGGGAAAAAGTAGTGATATAGCAAATCAATTATACGTTTTAAAAATATCTTTAATTCTGGTTTTATTTTTATCTATAAAATCATTAGGCATATATGGACTTTTACTAGCGTATGTAATATCAACCATTCTTGCCAAAATATATATTATCAAAATAGCTAGAAAATATATTAATATAGAAATTATAGAAAAAAAAATTTTAATTTCATCAATTTTAATATTAGCTACTCTTTTTTATTCATTATTCTTTTCTGACGAATTTACTTCAAGATTATACAGTTTTCTAATTTTTTCATCCTCAAATTTCTGTATTTATTATAAAGATATTAAAAATTTGGTATATTTTATTAAAAAATAAAATTTTAATCTAATTTAAAATTTAATTAGTATATGTAATTCGAAGAATGTTGAATTTATTAAATAAAAAGTTAAACCATCATAAAATCGTTGCAGACTATTTATTTTCTTTTAGTAAATGATTAATGTGTTAAGAGAAAGTGTTAAGTATAAATTTTTATTTTTTATTGTAAATATATGAACAATATTATAGCAGAAATAGGTTCAAGCCATGATGGATCTTTTGGAAATGCACAAAACTTAATTAAGGCAGCAGGAGAATGTGGAGCAGACATAATAAAATTTCAACTTCATTTACCTGAATTTGAAATGTTAAGTAATGCACCTAGACCTAAATATTTTAAAAGTGAAAATAGGTATGACTATTTAAGAAGAACGAACTTTTCATTGGAACAACTTGTAGTATTAAAAAAAATAACAGAGAAATATGGAATGGAATTTATGGTGTCACCATTCTCAGAAAAAGCTGTCGAAGTTTTAAAAAAAGTAAATGTTAATTATTTCAAAATTGCCTCTGGTGAAGTAACTAATCATAAAATGCTTGAAATTATTAGGAAAACTAGGAAAAAAGTTTTTCTCTCAACTGGAATGAGCTCTTGGAATGAAATTGATTGTGCACTCAAGATATTAGATAAAAAGAAGACAATAATTATGCAATGTTCCTCAATTTATCCATGTCCAGAGGAGAGCGTTGGATTGAATATTATAACAGAGATGAAAAACAAATATAAAATTCCAGTCGGTTTTTCTGATCACTATTTAGGATGTGAGGCAGGTTTTGCAGCAGCTGCACTCGGTGCAACAGTTATTGAAAAACATATTACTTTTTCAAGAAAAATGTATGGCTCAGATGCACCTTTTGCAATGGAATTAAAGGAATTTAAAAATTACGTCAAAGGTATTAAATCAATTTGGAAAATGAATGAAAAACCTGTTGATAAAAATAATCTTAAAAAATTTAAGGATATGAAAAAAGTATTTGAAAAAAGTATAGTTGTAAATAAAGATATGAAGAAATTTCAAGTTATTAGAGATGAGGATCTTTCGTTTAAAAAACCAGGAGATGGCATATCTGCTATGTACTATAAACAAATAATTGGAAAAAAATTAAAAGTTAATGTTCAAAAAGACCATAAATTGAAAAAAAAGGATTTATGTTAAAAAAAATTTGCTTTGTAATTGGTTCTAGAGCTAACTATAGTTCAATAAAATCTGTAATGACTGCAGTAAAGTCTGACAAAAAATTATCTTTTCAACTTGTCCTTTCTACATCCTCCGTTCTACAAAGATATGGTGATGTATCAACCTTAATTAAGAAGGATGGTTTTTCTATTGACGATAAAGTTTTTAACCTAATTGAAGGAGAAACACCCCTAACAATGGCTAAATCGACTGGTCTATGTTTGATTGAATTATCCTCAGTTTTTTCAAGATTAAAACCTAATTTAGTTTTTGCAGTTGGTGATAGATTTGAAGTAATGGCTGTTGTTCTCGCAGCATCATACATGAATATTCCAATAGCTCATACAATGGGCGGAGAGGTTACGGGTACCATTGATGAGTCAATAAGACACGCAATCACAAAATTTTCTCACATACATTTTCCAGCTACTAAAGATGCTGCAAAAAGAATTCAAAAATTAGGTGAAAGAAAGGATCATATTTTTTACGTAGGTTGTCCAAGAATTGATTATGTTAAAGAAGTTCTATCAAAAAAAAAATTGATAATAAAAGTATTCTTTCCCAAGGTGTTGGAACCAAATTGGATATAAATAAGCCATTCATAATTTTAAGTTATCATCCAGTAACAACTGAATTTGAAAAAATCGATGTTCAGACGCGGCAGATATTAGATTGTATAAATATTTTAGATATTCAAACAATTATTCTTTGGCCTAATGCAGACGCAGGATCGTCAAAGATAGCAAAGTTAATAAGAGTTTATAGAGAAAATGGATTGCTTAAAAAAGCTCATTTTTATAAAAATCTTCCAACAGATGTTTATATAAAACTTTTAGATAAATGTTTATGTATAGTTGGCAATTCGTCTAGTGGAATAAGAGAAGGTAATTATTTAGGGGTTCCCTGTGTAAATATTGGTTCAAGGCAAAACTCACGAGAAAGAGGTGAAAATGTTATAAATGTACCCTTTGAAAAAAAAGCGATAATAGATACAATTAAGTTTCAAATAAAAAGTGGTAAGTATAAAAAAGGCACATTGTACGGAGATGGAAATGCTAGTAAAAAAATTATCAAGATTTTAAAAAAGTTATCATCAATCAAAATACAAAAAAAAATTACTTATTAATTATGAAGATTTTGGCAATTATACCCGCTAGAGGGGGGTCAAAGGGCATCAAAAACAAAAATATAATTAACTTTTGTGGTAAGCCGCTAATTTATTGGACGATTAAAGCTGCTCAAAATTCTAAACTTATAGACAGAGTTATAGTGTCAACGGATTCCAAAAAAATTAGCGCAATGGCTGAAAAGTATAATGTTAAAAAAACTGATTTACGTCCAAAAAAATACTCCACAGATAATGCAACAACTTTGAGTGTTTTGAAATATGAGATTAAAAATTTAGAAAAAAAAAAATATTATCCAGATGTAATTGTTACACTACAACCTACATCACCTTTAAGAAATTCTGAGCACATAGATTCGGCCTTAAAAAAATTTCTGAAAAACAAGAAAGCTGATTCATTAGTATCTTGTATAGAGGTACCGCATAATTTCAATCCAATGTCATTGATGAGAATTAAGAATAAATTTTTAATTGAGATTGATAAAAATAAAATTTACTCAAGACAAAAAAAACAAATTTTTTATGCCAGAAATGGGGCGGCAATTTATATTACAAAAAGAAAAATCATTGATAAAAAAATTTTTAATGATAACGCTATACCCTTTGAGATGGATTGTTTTTCTTCTGTTGATATCGATACGAAAGATGATATTGTGATTGGTTCTTTGTATTATAAATATTTAAAAAACAAAAATGAAAAAAAAAATAAGTAAAGATTTCTTAATCAAAATATATAAGAAATATTCAAATGAATTAATCAATCTTACAGAGCAAATAAGAAACGACTTTACTAAATTTAAAAAGTTTAGAGCAACCTTTTCTGACTTTGACGGTGAGATTATGTACTGCTTGATAAGAGAGATTAAACCAAAAATTTTTTTTGAAATTTCTCCAGATTGTGGATACTCAAGCATATATATTACATCTGCGTTAAAAAAAAATAGAAAAGGTATTTTATATTCTTTTGAGATAGAAAAAGAAAAGTTTGGGAAAGAAACTGCTAGATTCATAAAAAATAATATTCGTAATTACTCATATAATAAACATCAAATTATAATTGGTGATGCAACAAAAACCACATTGGAATTTCCTGATCCTGATATGGTTTTAATTGATTCTTGCCATGAAGATTGGTTTGCAAAATGGTATATCACTTCTTTATTACCAAGAATAAAAAAAATAGCAATTATACAAGACATTGTTTTTTATGATAGAGTGGAATATTCTGGAGAATCAAGAGTACTATTAAAATATTTGAAAAATAAAAAATATATAAGCTTGGGTATTTTGGAGAGATACAAAGATTTTAGAGTAATAAATAATCTTTTTCCACGAAGAAGATCCTTTGAATCAAATACTATTCTTTTTTCTAATAATAATCTCGAATCAATTAAGTCAGACGATGACGATCTCTTAGAAAATAATTTTTTTAGTTTGAATATAAATCAAAAGCAGCTTTACAAAATTGAAAACAAACTACAAGAATTTCCACAAAGACAAAACATACACAGATCCTTTTTGAGGTTATCTCAAGTGACAAATAACGATATGTATCTCAAAAAAGCCATAGGCTTTTCAATTGATCAAGTTCACTTTAATAACAAACCATTTAATGAAACAATGATTCATCTGTTTAGAAATTTACATTTTATTTACTTTTTTAAAATGATTGTATTTAAACCAAAGGGATTAATAAACTTCTTAATTTCAATTTTTTTTTTGTTAAAAAGAAAATATTTTTAGAAGACAAGATAAGAAAACGTATTTTGCCAGAAACGGTGAAGCAATTTATATAACAAAAACATCAAAGATAAGAAATTATATATTTGGTGGAAAAATCTTAGCGTTTGAAATGGATTTTTTTACATCAATTGATATCGACACTTTAACTGATTTGAAACTTGCAGAGACAATAAAAAAATATGAATTTAATAAATAAGTTTTTATATTTTTTTTATAGAAAGCTAATTCTACTTATTGATTTTAAAATTTGGAAGAGTCAATTTAATAAATTAGATATAAAAAAAAAAAAATGTACAAAGTCATTTTTGGTCTGTTCTATCTTTACAATGCCAGCTCTATTGAAATTTGAAATGATTTTGTCTACTTTTCTTTCTAGATTAAATTTCTCAGGTTATTTTTTAATAAGGTCAAAAAATAAATATTATGAGAGAATAGTTTCTTTAAATCCGAACTGTAAAATTTTGAATTTTGATGACTTTGTTAACTTAAATGATATAGAAGAATCTAGGGCTAAATCTCGAATAATAATTAAAGATATTGAAAGTAAAAAAAAACAAATTGAAAAACAGGTACTTTCAATAACCCTTAGAAAACTTAGGAAAGGTCAGTTAAATTTAGATAATAAATTAGATATGGAGGTTTTATTAGATGAATATGTTGAATACTTTCTTTCAAAAAAAGTTTCTAACTTATTACACAAAAAATATAACTTTAATTTATTAATTATTAATGAAAAAGGCTATTCTCCTGCATCAGAATTTTATAATGATTTTATTAAAAGAGGTAAAAAAGTTGTTCAGTGGGTGTCAAGTGTGAATGATTCTGGATTTATTTTTAAAAAATATAATAACAAAAACAAATTTCTACATCCCTTTTCGCTAGATAAAAATACTTGGAAAGATCAGCTTAGGTTGAAATGGTCACAAAAAAAATCTAACATAACTTTATCAAGAATCAGAAGCTTTTACACCAAAGGTACATGGTTTAATAGACAAGATTTAAATAAAAATAAATTCTTTTTCAATAAAAATGATTTAATAAAAAAATTAAAAATTAATAAAAAAAAAAAAACAGCAGTAATATTTTCTCACATTCTTTATGATGCTACTTTTTTCTTTGGAAGTAATATTTATTTTGATTATCAAGAATGGCTAGTTGAAACAGTTAAAATTGCAGTCCAAAATAAAAATATTAACTGGATCCTCAAGGTTCATCCTGTAAATATATGGAGATCAAAAATGGATAATGCTAAATTAGAGAACTTAGAGGTTTTATCAATTTGTAAGGAGTTAGGTGGTATTCCTGAAAATTTACAAATTATTGATTCAGATACCGAAATAAATACTTTATCATTTATTGAATTTATTGACTATGGTATAACCGTTAGGGGCACTGTTGGTCTAGAATTAAGTTCATTCGGCAAAGTTGTTGTTACAGCAGGTAGTGGAAGATATGACGGTAATGGTTTTACATTAGATCCTCAATCTAAAGAAGAATATAAAAAAATTCTTATGAATTTACACAACTACAAACCCTTATCAAAAAGAAAAAAAGAGAGAGCTCAAAAATTTTTTGAGATTTGCTATGAAAAAAGACCCATTATTTTCAAAAATTTCCAGATTGATTATAAAGCTAGGTCCTTTGGTGTAGATGATTTGAAATACAATTTAAAGTTTTCTAGAAAAAATAAGACTGACTTTTATAACTGTTACAATACCAAAAATTTTACTGAATGGGTTATAAATAATTCTCAGAAAGATATTTTAAAAATTGAGTAAATATATTTTAGTTACTGGTGGAGCAGGTTATGTTGGAAGCCACACTTGTAAGTTATTAAAAGATAAAGGATATGATCCTGTAATTTTTGATAATCTTTCAACTGGACATAAAACCTTAGCTATGTGGGGCGAATTTATAAAAGGTGATCTTCGGGAATTTAAAGAAATTAATAAGCTTTTAAAGAAAGTAAAACCTAAATATATTATTCATTTAGCTGCTCTTGCAGATATAGGACAATCAAATAAAAATCCAGATTTGTATTATTCAAATAATATCATTTCAACGATAAATCTTTTAAAGTCAATGAGAGAAAATAAAATTAAAAATATTTTATTTTCTTCAAGTTGTTCAATATTTGGAAATACAAAAAAAAAAAATGTATTTGAAACTGATAAAAAAAACCCAGAAAGTCCTTATGCGTATACAAAATATATTTGTGAAAATTTAATCAGAAGTAGTTCCGTTGATAAAGGAATTAACTACGTAATACTAAGATACTTTAATGCTGCAGGTGCAAGCTCTAGTGGATTAATAGGTGAAAAGAAATCAACAAGAATAATACCTCAAATTATTAAAACTTTTTTAAATAAGAATAAAAAACTTATTATAAATGGAACAAATTTTGATACATTTGACGGAACATGTATAAGAGATTTCATTCATGTGGATGATGTAGCAATGGCACATTTAAAATCTATTGAATATCTGAGGAGTAAAAAAAAAAACGATGACTTTAACATAGGTAGTGGAAAAGGATATTCAATTTTACAACTCATTAAAATTATGGAGAACTATTTTAGTAATAAAATTAACATCGAATCAAAAAAAAAGAGATATGGTGATGCACCATATCTAGTTTCTTCAATAAGAAAAGCAAAGATAAATTTAAATTGGAGACCTAGCAATTCCTCTATTAATAACATAATTGAATCAGCTGTAAAGTGGGAAAAAACACAATGAAATATTTTTTTACAATTGTGAATTATAATTATGTATTAAGAGGACTTGCTCTATACAAAAGCTTTGAAAAAATTCGAAAAAAAGATGAGAAATTTATAGTTGTTACTATAGACAAAAAATCTTATCAAATTTTAAAAAAACAAAAATCACTCATATCAATTAAATCTGAAGAATTTGAATGTTTTGATTTAAAAAAAATAAAAAAAGAAAGGAAAATTAATGAATATTGCTGGACTCTTAAACCATTCGGAATTGATTATATTTTTAATCACTTTCTTGATTCTAAATGGGTTACATATCTTGATTCTGATTCAATGATTTACAGATCGTTTTCACAAGAGTACAAAAAAAACTATGATGTAATACTAACACCTCACAGGTGTCAGACTGCATATTTTAAGGAAATTGAAAATAATGTGGGTAATTTTAATGCAGGTTTTATTGCTTTCAAGAATACAATAAATGGAAAGAATGTTTTAAATTTTTGGAAAAAAAAATGTTTGAATTGGTGTTTTGATATTCCAGATAAAGGTAGATATGCCGATCAAAAGTATTTAAATGATATACCCAAAAAATTTAATAAAATTCAAACTAAACCATCAGTAGGTTTAAATTTAGCCCCCTGGAATATTGCTACCAACAAAAAAACATTAGAAATTTCCAAAAAATTACAAAAAAGTCTTTCATTTTATCACATGCAAGGTTTAAAAATATTTAATAAAAATATCTATAACATTTACAGTGATGATTTCTTGGTAAAGAGTGAGGTATTTGAGAATATTTATAAACCCTATATTTCCTTATTGAAAAATATTTATTTTGAAATAAAGAAGGATAATAAAAACTTTAAAATTCAAAATGAATTTTCTTTTAGTCTAAAATTTGTTATTAAAAAAATTATTTTTGGGCTTAAAAATTTAAAAATTATTTAATTAATGTAAATATAAAACAGGTGTTAAAGGTTTATTTAATATTAGGCTTCACACTTGATTTTTTTGAAGTATCTTCTTTATAAAAAATAATGAGAAAGAAAAAAAAATTATGAAGTGTATTCACTTTATAGGAGGAGCTAGACCTAACTTTGTTAAAATTGCCCCTTTGCTAAAGCTTTTTGATAAAGAAAAATTATTTAATTCCTGTTTTATTAATACTGGACAACATTATGATAAAGTTTTATCGGAAAATATTATAAAAGATTTAAATCTAAGGAAACCTGATTTTAACCTTGGTATTGGATCTGGCTCTCATATTTATCAAATATCAGAGATTATGCGGAAGTATGAAAAAATTTTATTTAAGAAAAAACCTGATTTGGTAATCGTTTTTGGTGATGTAAATTCAACTATTGCTGCTGCACTAGCGGCAAAAAAAAATGGAATTAAAGTTGCACATGTTGAGGCAGGTCTTAGATGTTACGATGATAATCTTCCAGAAGAAATTAATAGGCGTTTAACTGATTCACTATCAGACATATTATTTACTCCTTCAAAAAATGAAAATCTTAATCTAAAAAAAGAAAATATAACAAAGAATGTATTTTTTGTTGGTAACATTATGATTGATAGTTTGATTTCTTTTTTTGAAAAAAATAATGATAAACCAAATTTTTCAAATATTGACGGATTAATCACACTCCATAGGCCAGAAAATGTTGATGAAAAAAAAAAATTTGAGAGTATTTTAAAAAATATAGAGAAATGGACTAAGAAATATAGGATACTTTTTCCTATTCATCCAAGAACAAAAAAAAA
>MDTA01077288.1_pt1 | contig 23032 bp, 23 predicted proteins | sample 811151 | NCBI WGS metagenome assembly MDTA01 (sample SAMN05326648, study PRJNA326480) | marine metagenome | isolation source: seawater | place: Indian Ocean: South | collected 2010
CAAACGGCTCAACGTGAACGCCGGTCACGGTTACCAGGTTGGTACCACGGCCTTCGTTGAACTCGTCCAGGTACGGCTGGTGCTGGAAGAAGTTCGCGTCCATCCGCTTCTGGTCCACCTGGATATTTGGCTGGATGTAATCGGTAAAAACTTTCACATCCAACTCCACGCCCTGCTCAGCCAACTGTGGCTTCACGAATTCCAGGATTTCTGCGTGTGGAACCGGTGTGGCTGCTACAGAGAGTTCTTCCGCGGCAACGGCACCTGAGAAAGTAGCTGCGGCAGCCAGTGCCACAAATGTTTTCTTCAAATTCATAGGTCAGTTCTCCTGTTAAACGCTTTGAATAAATTGGACTCAGCTATGGAGTACGGCCGGTGGTCAGTCTGAAACCCCTTCCGAAAAACGCCCGTGAATACGTCCATGTAGGGCTCGGTCGCGCCATCCCTGGCGCTCCACGTTTTCGGAAGGGGTTTCAGACCGCCCGCCAGCCTATAGCCAGCTTTCTACTTTCTGCTGAAATACAGAACCAGACGGTCGCCGACCATCTGCAGGACTTGGACGAAAATCACCAATAGGGCGACTGTAATGACCATCACATCGGTCTGGAATCGTTGATAGCCGAAGCGAATCGCAAGGTCACCCAGACCGCCGCCGCCAATCACACCAGACATCGCGGCATAGGAGACCAGCGTTATTGCCGTCACAGTGATACCCGCGATGATGCCGGGAAGCGCTTCCGGTAACAGAGCTCCGAAGATGATCTGTTTAACGCTGGCGCCCATGGCCTGGGTCGCTTCGATAATGCCTCTGTCCACTTCCCGCAAAGAGGTCTCCACCAGACGTGCGAAGAACGGTGCGCCGCCAGCAACCAATGGCGGTATCGCGCCGGCCACACCAAGAGAAGTGCCGATCAGCATTACGGTGAAGGGGATCATAACGATCAGCAGGATAATGAACGGCACGGAACGGAGTACGTTCACCACGAACGACAGCACCGCATAGGCCACCGGCTGTTCCAGCAGCTGGCGTTTGCCGAACAGGAACAGCAGCACGCCGATGGGCAGGCCGATCAGGACGCTGAACAGCAGGGACATACCCACCATCACCAGGGTATCCCAGCTGGCCCAGCCGATTTCGGTCCAGTCTACATTGCTTAACAGGGCTTCCATCAGCGCAGTACCTCCACGTGAACGTCGGCGGCTTTCAGCGCATCCATGGCCACCTCGAGATCACCGCCCACCAGTGACAGGGTCAACTGGCCATAGGGTGTGTCCTTGATGTGATCGATACGACCGGAGAGGATGCTGAAATCCACGCCGGATTCCCGGGCGACGCTGCCTAGCAGGGGCTTGTAGGTGGATTCGCCCTTGAAGGTCAGGCGCAGGATGCGGCCGTCGGCCTTGCTCAGGTCCTCCTGCAGCTCTTCCCGGTCAATGCTCTCACTCTCGAATACAAAGTCCCGCGTGGTTGGGTGCTTCGGGTGCAGGAACACCTCGCTGACCGGGCCCATTTCCACCACTTCACCGGCGTCCATCACCGCCACTCGATCGCAGACCCGGCGCACCACGTCCATTTCGTGGGTGATCAGGACGATGGTAAGGCCCAGTTCACGGTTGATATCCGCCAGCAGTTTCAGGACCGACTGGGTGGTTTGCGGGTCGAGGGCGCTGGTGGCTTCGTCGCAGAGCAGGATGGTGGGCCGGCACGCCAGGGCGCGGGCAATGCCCACTCGCTGTTTCTGGCCACCGGAGAGCTGCGACGGATATTTGTTGGCATGGTCGGTGAGGCTGACCCGGGCCAACAGTTCTTCAACGCGGTCGCGGATCTCGGCCTTCGAGTAGATGCCCGCCAGCTTCATGGGGAAGGCGATGTTGTCCGCCACGGTCTTGGACGACAGCAGGTTGAAGTGCTGGAAGATCATGCCCACTTTGCGGCGAAAGGCGCGAAGCTCGGCAGCGTCGTAGTCGGTGATGTTCTCGTCGTCGATCAGAATCCGGCCGCCGGTGGGCGGTTCCAGCAGGTTGATCAGACGCACCAGCGTCGATTTACCGGCGCCGGAATGGCCAACGATGCCGAACACCTCGCCGGTTTCAATGGTCATATCGGTGGGATGCAGCGCGGGGATCGCCCGGCCGCCTACCTGATACGACTTCTGTACCTGGTCAAATACAATCACGGTCAGCGCCTTGTGGGTGCAGCGTTAAAACCGGCGATTATAGCCCAAACGGTCGGCAAACCCGAATTCCGGAATGATTCTCAGTGTGGGTAGATATCCTTACACAAACGGTTACCTGACACCGCGCAGCCTGGTGAACTAAACTTGCAAAAACAAAAGAACCTCACATTTCCCCGGAGCTCTTCCAGAGACGCGCTTCCCAGAGACTCACCAACGTGACCAACGAAAAACAACCAACGCCCTCAAGGATGAACTCTACCCAGGCATGGGTTACCTACCTCAGCAAAGTCGAGTTGCCGGTACTGGCCAATACGCTTCGGCGCATCAATGAGCTGACCGACAGCCAGAACAGCACGGTTAACGAGCTTGCAAACGTCATTCTCAACGATGCCCAGCTCACCTCACAGGTTCTGCGACTGTCCAACACGGTGTTTTACAATCAGACCCGGACCCAGGTCAGCACGGTAAGCCGCGCGATCACGCTGATCGGCTTTGACGCGGTGAAATCCATGGCCATCTCCTCACTGATCGTCGATACCCTGCTGAAACGCAACGACCGCCCCCACCTGTTACGCTGCCTGGCCCGGGCGATCCATGCCGCGGTTCAGGCCCGGTGTCTGATGCCGAAACGCAACGAGACGGCGCTGGAAGAGGTGTTTATCGGAGCATTGTTGATGAACATTGGCGAGCTGGCGTTCTGGTCCTGCGAGACCGACCAGGCGACAGAACTGGAGGAACGCCTGCGCCTTGATGAGCCACCGGTTGAGGCACAGAAGGCCGTGCTGCACTCAACCTTTACGGAAATCACTCGGGGACTTGTTGAAGCCTGGTCCCTTGGGCCCTTTATCAAGGATGTTGTCTCGCCGGGGCAGGCCAATTCCATGGCCTCAAGCCTGGTGCGGAATTCCGTGGATATGGCCCGGTTGTCCGAACAGGGCTGGAGCGGCCCGGACATGGACAAGGTATTGGAGCGTCTGGGCAAGGACATCGGTGAGAACCCGGCCGTGGTCCGCGATCAACTCAAGGTGAACGCCTCGGAAGCCACCCGGGTGGCCGTTTCTCTCGGCATCCCTCAGGTCACCGCCATGATGCCTGGCGCCGACGGCAAATCAGGCGACGCCGGAGCACAGGCTCCGGACATGGATCCGGAACTTCAGTTGGAGATCCTGCGTGAACTCAGCCATTGCCTGGCGGAGAAACCGGACATCAACGAAGTCTGTCAGCTGGTCATCGAAGGAATACACAGGGCCATTGGTATGCAGCGGGTCGCCCTGTTAATGAGTGACCGCACTGGCAACGAACTGGTGCCCCGGAAACTCGGCGGTCGCGGCACGGAGGAATGGCGCCAGCACTTTGTGATTCGGAAGGACGGCACCGGACCATTGGGTTCGCTTCTGCCCCATGCACACTGCAGCATCTTCGAGCCCAAACCGAACGCCGAGGGAGTGCCCTACGATCGCTGGCTCGGCAAAGTGCCGGCCTTGATCGGCCCGATCAAGGCCAATGGACGCCTTATCGGTCTGTTTTACGCCGACAATGCAGCCGGTACCTACACGCCCTCGAAAGAGCAGCTGTCAGCATTCGGCCACTTTATTCAAAACGCGCAGCTGTGCCTGACCCTGATGTCCACTCACTGACAGCCGGAGCCACTGGTTCCGGCTGTCAGTTCTTCTTCAGTGCAGGGCCCGCATCTGGCGCGGGTAGAGTGCGGCGCTGACTTCCGGCTCTTCCAGCAGGTCGGCCAGCTCGCGGTCCACGTTAGTCTCTTCACCTTCTTCCGGCAACGGCTCGAACAGGGTGCTCAGCCAGGAGGCTACGGAGGGTGCTTCGTCCCGTTTGTAATCGGTGGACAGCGCCTTGATCCGGCGGAAGCCGATGATGCGCTGATGTTTGGGATCCCGAATCTGTTCAAAACCCCGCCAGTAGACGTGATCCCTGGTGTGCAGCTGCACGAACAGGGTGTCGATGGGGCCGTCTGAATCGTCGGCACCCTCGGCTTCTTCCTCAATGGCTTCCGGGGCCGCTTCGGCTTCCACTTCGGGTTTCTTGTGACGGATGGTGGTCCAGGCCGGGTACAGCACGGCCACGGCATCCGCTTCAACATGCTCGCGGGCGGCGCGGAGGATCAACCCCCAGCGGGCCTTGTCGGCATCGGTTTCAAGGGAATTGATGGGCAAGTCATAGCTTTGTTCGCTGGACAGGACGATGGCCATCATGGGGGCGTCTAACTCCCCCATGGCCTCGGCCTGTGCTACTGATACCAGTTCGTCGATTGCCATCGGTTGGTTCATAATACGCTCGCCTCCTCGATGCCATCAGGGTCGTTCAGGAAGAAGGGGTCTTCCTGACTAACAGCATAGCCTGTTCCGGCTACAAAGATAAACGTGGAGTTTCCCCAGCCGGATCACAACCCCGGAAAACTCAAAACGCATCTTCAAGCCTTTCGTAGTTGCTGAACCAGGGATTGGCCTCTTCCAGTTGGCCCGCCAGCTGAAGCAGGGTCGCTTCGGCACCGTGGGGACCGCCAAACTGGACCCCCACCGGTAAACCTTCGGCAGTCCAGTGCATCGGCACCGACATGGCAGGTGTCCCGGTCAGGTTCGCCAACTGGGTAAACGGCGTCCGGGCCAGGCTTTCCAGGGCCATCTGGTCCACCTGGCCAGACCGGTGCACCAGTTTGCCAGCCTTCAATTTCAGCATCAGGCGTGCCGCAAATCTGAGATGGGCCGGTGTTTCCAGTTCGCCGATGGTTGCTGGCAATCGCCCGGTGGTAGGGCTGAGGTAGAGATCGTAGCTTCCGAAAAACGCACCCAGAGCCCTGGCAAACTCGTTCCACTGCTGGCGCAGCCGGACATAGTCGGACAGCGGCATCGTCTCACCAAGCATGCCGATCAGCCGGGTATCCAGTTCGAAATCGCTGTCGGTGGCGCCGAACTGCTCTTTCGCCTTCGCCATCAGCGCCGACACTTCACCGAAATACAGGCCGAGGTAGCAGCGGGCCAGGGCCATGCCGTCGAATTCCGGCGCAGCATACTCAACCCTGTGACCCAGATTCTCGAGAACCCGGGCCGTTTCCTGCACGGCTGCAACGCACTCCGGTGCTACCTCCGTATTGTAGGGTGAAGACGTGAACACGCCGATTCTTAGCTTGCCCGGAGACCGCTGCATGAGCTCGGAGTAGGCCGCAGACGGCCCGGGAATCTCGAACGGGTCGCCCGGAGCCGGCCCACTGAGCACATCCAGCATCGCCGCACTGTCTCTCACCGTCCGGCTGACCACATGGTCGGTAGACGCACCGGTCCAGGCTTCACCCATAAAGGGGCCTGAGGAAATGCGTCCCCGGGACGGCTTGAGGCCAAACAGGCCATTGTAGGCTGCGGGAATGCGGATGGAGCCGCCGCCATCGTTGGCGCCGGCCATGGGTACAATGCCGGCCGCCACCGCCGCGCCGGAGCCGCCACTTGAGCCACCCGGGGTCAGCTCCGTGTTCCAGGGGTTGCGGGTTGGCCCCCAGAGCTCAGACTCGGTCACCGCTTTCAGACCAAACTCCGGCGTGGCGGTTCGCCCCAGGAAAACCAGCCCACCGTCCCGTGCCCGGCGGACAAATTCCGAATCCTGGGGCGCAATATTCTTTATCAGCCCCCGGCTGCCGTAGGTACACGGGTGACCCGACTGCTCCTGGGCGAGGTCCTTGAGCAGCAGGGGCACGCCGGCAAAAACCGCCTGCTCGGGGAAGTGCTGTGCTGGCGCCTCGGAGAACTGCGGATAGCAGATCGCATTAAGTGTGCTGTTCACGCGGGTTGCCCGCTCAACCGCTGCCTCGCATACTTCCCTTGAAGTGACCTCACCCCGACGGACAAGATCAGCAAGTGCAGTGGCATCGTAACGCAGGTATTCAGATTGCTTCATGGCAGGTTCCATTTGTTATTCTGTTTTGAGGAAGGTGACGGGTATAACGTCTATGGTCAGATTTCTCAAGAGCTTACGCCAGCTTGCCGTGATTTTCATCCTGGCAGCATCGGTTGCCGTTGCCGCCGAAGGAACGCCGCCAGCGACCAGTGACGACAGCGACTGGACCCGCGTTGTCCGGTCCTCGCCCTACTGGGTCAGCCAGGGGGTATTTGAAAACATTCTCACCATCCGGCGCTGGGTATTAAAAGAATCCGGCTATTGCGCGAGTGCCGATCGTCACGTTCTGTATGACATGCGTGGACGGTTTCTCGCCTGGATCAGTGATGGTGATAACCGCGAGGCCACCCAGCGCCTGCTGAACACCACCCGAAAATCTCTGTATGACAATGGCAAGGTAGAAGACTGGGTTGCCGGGGAGACCGGCCAGACCGGCTATCCGTTCGCCCTTTCCTGCGACCAGCCCCATGTGAATGTCGACGAGGCCGTGGCCCGTTATCTGGGCACCCTGCCGGCAGACCGGATCTGGGGCGCCTGGGACGACCTTAACTTTGCCGACAGCGGTGCGCCGGAGAGCCTGCACGACGCACTGATCTACGTGTACGAATACCGCCGCAACCAGAACCGCCTGACCCTGCCCCAGGCCTTGCCGCGATATCTGGCCGGCCAGATCCTGATTGAGAGTGGAGCGCAGGCAAGAGCCCATTCCCGGGCCAACGCCCGGGGCATCCTGCAGCTGTCACCTGCGGCCCTCTCCGACTGTGAAATTGCCCCCGACAATTTCTGGCACCGGCTGGCCCAGATCGACTGCGCGCTGAGATTGATGAACCAGAATGCCCGCAATCTGGCACCGGTTTTCGAGCAACGGTTCGGCCATCTGCCCGAGGCCAAAAAGGATCGATTGTTCACCCTGTTGCTGGTTCAGGCGTATCATGGCGGCGCCGGACGGGCTCAGGCGTTGTTGGACGATCCAGTGCTGTCGCAGCCAGCGGAGTATTTTGCCGCCAACCATGAACGCTTTACCGCCGGCGATATTGCCTTTGGCCTGATTTTTCACAATCTGGGGCGGGACCGTCTCGGTCTTGCGTCGCTCTATTATGTGGCCGACGTGCAACTGGCAACCGAGGCCCTGTGTCGCACGGCCAAACTGAAATCAACGGAATTCTGTGAATGGAAGTACTCCACCAACTGATCCCCGAAAGCCTGAGCCTTCCAGTCGCCGTTTTCCTGCTAGCCAGCTCCACCATCACCTCGATGATCACCGCCAGCCTGGGCGCGGGTGGCGGGGTCCTGCTGTTGGTGCTTATGGCCAGTTGGATGCCGCCCACGGCCATCATCCCGGTTCACGGCATGATCCAACTGGGTTCCAATGTTGGCCGGGCGGCTTTGACGTGGCGGCACATAGACTGGCGGGTGATTGCCGCGTTTCTGCCAGGTGTGATCGCAGGCGCGGCGTTGGGGGCATGGTTACTGATCAATCTTCCCGCCCACATCTGGCAGCTGGCTATCGCTCTGTTCGTGCTCTATCTCTGCTGGGGGCCGGCGCTACCCAAGGGTGCGTTCGGCGCCCCCGGCGTGTTTCTGGCATCGGCACTGACCAGTTTTATCAGTCTGTTCGTCGGCGCCACCGGGCCTTTGGTTGCCGCATTCATCAAGCAGATTCATACCGACCGGTTCAGAACCGTGGCCACATTTGCCACTGCCATGACACTGCAGCATGCCCCAAAGGCATTGGTGTTTGGAGCCGCCGGGTTCATGTTCTTTGAATGGCTGCCGTTCATACTTGCCATGATTGGCTGTGGCTTTGCCGGCACCTGGTTTGGTCTTCATGTGCTCCGTTCCCTGAGCAACAGCAAGTTCACGTTAATCTTCAATATCGTGCTGACGGCGCTGGCCATTCGCCTGCTCTGGCAGGCCAGCCTCTCAGCCGGCTGGTGGTGAAGGCACTACCACAACCCTGTTACGCCCCCGGGATTTGGCGATGTAGCTACCCTCATCCGCCCGGGCCATAACCTCTCTCGGGCCGCTATCTTCCGGTGTCAGTTCCGTCAGGCCAATGCTCGTGGTGACACCGAATGACCGGCCGTCATGTTCGATGCGAAGCGCTTCAACATCGGCACGGATCCGTTCCGCCAGTGCCTGGGCCCTGGCCATGCCACAAGCCGGTAGAATAATACCGAACTCATCACCGCCGAGTCTGGCCACGGTATCGGACTGGCGAACCGACTCCTTGAACAGTTCGGCCAGCCGTTTGAGCAGATCGTCGCCAAGCAGGTGGCCCCCCTCATCGTTTACCGGCTTGAAGAAGTCGAGATCAATAAGCATCAATACCGAACGGACTTCCTGGCGCCCGGCCTCGCCGAGGCAACGGACCAGCGACGCATTGAACGCGCGCCGATTCAGCAAATGGGTCAGGCTGTCGTGGGTCGCCTCCCAGGACAGCCGTTCTTCCTGACGACGGCGATCGCTGTCGTCCCTCAGCACGAAAACCAGACGCTCATCCTCTCGCCCCTGGCGAATGTGCAGCATGGTGAGGTCTATGGGGAAGGGAACGCCCAATGAGTTCCGCAAGGTGACGTAAAGGCTGTCCAGGTCCTCCCCGGACAGGAACTCCTGTGCCGTCAGTTCCCGCTCCTCCGTCTCGATGGTGACCAACTGGAAGAAATTTCTGAGCACGCATTCGCCCTCCGTGCCCAGCAGGCGGCAGGCAGCATCGTTGGCAAACCGGATAACCCCTTCCACATCGACCATCAGGACGCCTTCCTGAAGAACGCGGAGTATGGTTTCCGCGCGCTGCTGCTCGGTCTTGAGTGCCTCTTCCACTTCCAGCTCATGGGATATATCGCGAACAACCGTGATGGTGCCGAGAGCCTTTTCAGGCGTCTGGATTGCCGCCGTCATCACATCGGCCCAGATCACCCGATCCGGAGCCGGCGCCGCCAGCCTCAACCGGCCCCGGAAAACGCTCTGGCTCCTGATCGCATTCTTCCATCCGGCAATCGCCTCCTGCCGGTCGGCATTGTCCACACGATCGGCCAGGTAACTGTATGTGAGATCTTCCGCCGGTTTGCCGACGATCGCCTCGAAAGCCGGGTTGGCAAACTCGATACGGCCCAGGACGTCGGTCTGGACAATACCGATGGGCGCACTCTGGGTAAGGGAACGGAAAAATGCCTCTCTTTCTGCCAGAGACACCAGAACTTCATCACGCTCATCGGTCACCGTGTTAAAGATCTCGGCAACCTGGCGGATTTCCTTACCCCCGGCGACATCCACCGGATCGGAACGCATACCCAGGTGGCGCTCACGGATCTGGATGCCCAATGTCTTAAGCGGCGCCATCAGCCGCCGGAAACGCCACAGTGCCACGGGCGCAATCAAGAGGATGACCAGCAGCAGGATCCAAACGAAGGCATCCACCGTGCGTGTAATTGGTGCAAGGGCTTCCCGGGCAGGCCAGGAGGCGGAAACAAACCAGGGCACCTGGGTCAGCTGCTGCACCGACATGATGGTCTTTTCACCATTACTGTTGCGGGTCTCCAAGGTGCCCTCGAACCCCTCCATCGCATCCCGGAGTACAGGATTCGCAACCCGCACCGGCGCCATGGGCTGGTGGTCCCGCTGGTCAACCACCACAAAACCACTGCGGGTTGCCACACCGAGATAGCCGGTCGTTCCTATACGGATGTTAATGAACTGATCCAGAAAATTGTTGCCATCCAGCGCGATGGCACCACCAATCACACCAATGAAACGCTGACGGTGGTCGAAAATCGGCGCAGCCACCATGATGGCCGGCTTTTCCTGATAGTGAGAGATGTAGGGCTCGCTGATCACCGGGGTGAGCGTGGAGGAAATCCGCTGAAAATCCTCCCGGTTACTGACATCCAGTCCCGCCTGCCGGTAATCTTCGGGATTCTCGGCTATGACCAGACCGTTTTCATCGATCAGGTAAACCGCATCGAACAGATGCTCCAGGGCTGTTTGGCGGCGGATCAGGATCCGGGCCCTGGTGTTGAGAACATCACCGGACATGGTGAGATTCTGGGCTACGTGGTTGAGTGCCTCCAGTCGCAGGGCCAGCTTGTCGTCCAGCTCCCCCGCAATAAGCGTGGCAATCGTTTCCACCTGGTTACGGGCCTGCTGCTCCAGCTCGGAGCGGCTCAGCAGGAAACCGGCAACGGTTACCAGCAGGGCCGTCAGGATGATCGCAACAACCACCAGGGCCACTGCCCGATTCGCCAGGCTACCCAACCATCTCCTGATCATCATGACTTCCAGGCCCCGCAGCGGGTTAGACAACCGGTAATGATCTGACCTCCGTTTTTTCTTTCTTTTTGCAACTCTTACATTTAACTCAATTCTAACAGAGGGCTTTGTGAAGTCAGGTTACACGCTTGCAAATTCAATGATAATCGTTATTATTTAGTTCCATTTTTGCACATTGAGAACTCTTCGCATGACGGACCTAACTCTGCCCCTGAATGCCGGCCCGATCACCCAACTTATTGATATGGGTGGCCCTGTCATGATTGTTCTGGTGGTGCTTGCCGTCATTGGCTTCGTTACCTTCGTGTATCTGATGCTTCTCGGGGCCCTCTATGCACCGCGTTTGTCTGGCCGGCTTAAACAAACCGTAATGAACTGGCAGAAGGATCCGGCGTCAGTCCGACCGTCCGAGGTTCGACATCAGGCCGGACGATGGGGGCAGATGAATCCGCTGCAGCGGCTTGTCACCGATACGATTGAGGCCATTCAGAACGGCCATGATGATCGCCAGATTCGGGAAACCGCCGCGCGGGATGCGCAAAATTCTCTCGAGCCGTTCGAGGCACCCCTCAAGATTATTGAAGTCATCGCAGCCCTGGCGCCACTGCTCGGTCTGCTGGGAACCGTGCTCGGCATGATGGAAGCTTTCAGCGCCATGGCGGCTACCGAAGGCCGGGCCAACGCCACTCAACTCAGTGGCGGCATCTATGAGGCGCTGACCACCACGGCGGCGGGCCTGGTTGTCGCCATACCCTTTGCCGCCCTGGCTGCCTGGATCGAGTTCCGACTGCGGCGCATCCACAAGACCATCAACAGCACCCTGGTTTCAGTTCTGCATATCGTGCCGGAGCAGACTCTGGAGGCCGCAGACACGTCGTACCAGTCTCCGGCGCAACAGCTTGATACAGAGACAGCCAGCGAGGAGCCTGATCGCTATTCAACCGTCCGGGGTCAGCGATTCGCCCATGCAACTGGTTGAACCGAGACCAAGTCGTCCGATTCCGATCCGGATTACGCCTCTGATTGATGTGGTGTTCATACTTCTGGTGTTCTTTATGCTGACCACCCGGCTACTGCCCGTGGATTACCTGGAGCTGGCCAACAACACCTCGAACCGCAGCCCGATCACTGGCGAGCCGCTGCCCGAGCTGACAGTGACTGCCAATGGCAAGGTGCAGTGGCAGGGACAGGCCATGGCCCTCGACCAGCTCATGACCGAGCTGGGCAACGCCGGTATTACCGAAGTAAACCTCGCAACAACCGGCGACACACCGCTGGGAGCCTTCACCCGGGTGCTCAGCAGCCTGGTTGACCAGGGTATCGACAGCCACTGGAAGCGGACGAACGCAACAACACCATGAGCGATCTGGTTCCACCTCCGTTTACCTCCGGCAAAACCTTGATGGAACGTGTGGAAGATGCACTTCTGCCGTTGATCAACCTTGTGTTTCTGCTGCTCATGTTTTTCATTGTTGCCGGCCAACTGACCGATGACCCACTTCCGGAATTACCTGCCACGCAGCAGGCGGAGGACCGGCAGTCGCCCCACGCAGACATGATTGTCAGTGCCGAGGGCGAGTGGAAAGTGAACGGCGAGCTACTCGACAGGGACTCCCTGGTTGCCAGACTGCGAAAACCTGGCGAAGAGCAGCCCCTGAAAATCGCCGCTGCAGAACGAATCACCATGGCGGACCTGGAGACACTGTTCCGGTTGCTTGAGGAAGCCGGATACAAGGATATTCTGTTGTTGACGGAGCCTGGCCAATGATGCCGCAACAACCGCCCTTCCGGTGGGCACTCTTGCTGCTGGCATTCATGATCACTCTTGTCGCCCTGGTGTTCGCGTCTCCCGAAAAGACGGTGGAGCTCAACACTTTGGGCGAATCCGCGGTCAATACGGCGCCCGCTATTCGCATAAAGCTGGCCGGTGAACCCGCGCCGAAACCCGAAGCTGCGCCAAAGTCAGAACCCGAACCCCAACCGGAACCCAAACCAGTACCAGAACCAGAACCAGAACCAGAACCAGAACCAAAACCAGAGCTGGAGCCAGAGCCAGAGCCAGAGCCAGCGCCAGAACCTGAACCTGAGCCGAAACCTGAGCCAGCGCCTGAACCTCAGCCGGTAGCGGAACCCACGCCCGAGCCAAAGACCGCCGAAGCGCAAGCACCAAGCGGTGAGCCGGCAGAAACTGCAACGGAGCAACAATCACAGGCGACCGTTCCATTGCAGAACGCTGGCGTCAAATCAGAAGTGGACAATTACCTGTCCAGACTCAGCCGCCACCTTGCCCGGTATTATGAATATCCCCGCCGGGCAAGGCGCCTGGGCCAGGAAGGCACTCCTGTCATTGTGTTCGAATTCCAGAGGGATGGCTCGCTGATCGCCCACAGCCTGAGAACCAGCTCCGGACACCAGCTTCTGGACGAGTCGGCACTGGCCATGCTGGAGCAGGCAGCACCTCTGCCTGAGGTACCCGACGAGATTGCCGGACAAAAATTCCGCTACGCCTTGCCAGTGCGCTTCAGCCTTCGCTGAGCCTCGCCATGGCTGCGCCAGGTTGCAGCAGCCTTAACCATTCACGCACCGATCGGGTGCGTCGGATCAGCAATCGCGTCTTCACCCGCTTCGCGCGACATCCCTCTCAGAACGTTACCCTTTTGATTTATATCCGTTTTCCCCGGCAGACCGCCAAGCTGGCACAGTCTCTGCACCCACTCGGTTAGCGGAACCAATGTCGGTTCTGCTCACAGCGACAGATTCATTCAGACGACGGCGTCTACTCGCACCTGCAAATTGCAGGCACCGGGTACCGCCGTTTTTTTTGGCCGCTTGAAAAGTCCGGCCATCCGAGAGAAGTCAGGGGAAACATTATGTCTTACATCGTGCCTTCGGAGTTCGTCACCAAAATGGTCGACGCCGGCGAATCCAAGATCTACATGTCAACGCGGGACACACTGATTCGGGCCTTTATGGCGGGCGCCATTCTGGCGCTGGCTGCCGCGTTTGCCATTACCGTAGCGGTCGAGACCGGCGTGTTCCTGATCGGCGCCATCCTGTTCCCGATCGGCTTTTGCATGCTTTACCTGATGGGCTTCGACCTGCTGACCGGCGTGTTCATGCTCACGCCCCTTGCATTGCTTGATAAACGCCCCGGAGTGACCCCGGCAGCCATACTGCGCAACTGGGGTTGGGTATTCCTTGGCAACCTGGGCGGCGCACTGACCGTCGCCTTCATGATGGCGTTTATCTTCACCTACGGTTTCAATACCGATCCCGGTGCCGTTGGCGCGAAGATCGCCAGTGTTGGTGAAGCGCGCACGCTTGGCTACGCGGAGTTCGGTGCTGCCGGCTGGGCCACCATTTTCATTCGCGGCATGCTGTGCAACTGGATGGTCTCCATGGGCGTGGTTGGCGCCATGATTTCCACCAGCGTCAGTGGCAAGGTACTGGCTATGTGGATGCCCATCATGCTGTTCTTCTTCATGGGTTTCGAGCACTCCATCGTGAACATGTTCCTGTTCCCGTCTGCCATCATCATGGGCGGCGAGTTCTCGGTGATGGACTACCTGTGGTGGAACGAGATTCCCACCGTTCTGGGTAACCTGGTTGGCGGCCTCGCCTTTACCGGCCTGACCCTCTACACCACCCATGTGCGCACCGCGCCCAAGCGCAAGGTTGCGGCAGCGTACAACGACGCTGCCCTGGCCCGCACCAACTGAGTCTGGGCGTCCTGCAACTCCGGCTGCCGCACCCGCCGGAGTTGCGCTTTCCTTGATCAAGGAAATGCCGTTTCCCAATGACCAGCTCCCTTTCCATTTCCGCCGGCCAGTACTCCGACGCTGGCGTCAAACCAGTCAACCAGGACTTCCACGGTTTACTGGTGCCAAAGGGCCACCAGCTGATCACCAAAGGCATCGCCGTTGCCATCGCCGACGGCATCAGCTCCAGCAATGTCAGCCAGATTGCCAGCGAGTCCGCCGTCGCGGGTTTCCTCAGCGACTACTTTTCCACTCCGGAAAGCTGGTCGGTGAAACAGTCCGCCCAACGGGTGCTGCTCGCAACCAATGCCTGGCTTCATGCCCAGACCCGGCAAAGCCAATACCGCTATGACCGCGACCGAGGCTATGTCTGTACCCTGAGCGTGATGGTGCTCAGGTCCGCCACCGCACATCTGTTTCATATCGGCGACACCCGCATCTACCGGGTTCACCACGACCAACTTGAACAGCTCAGCACCGATCACCGGCTCTGGCTCTCCCCGGAAGAGAGCTGCCTGACCCGGGCCATGGGCATTGGCCATCAACTGGATATCGATTATCGAAGCCTGCCGATCCAGCCCGGCGATACCTTTTTGCTGGCGACCGACGGCATCCATGAGCACCTGGATGAGCGAGCCATGGCCGGTATCATCCGGGAATCTGGCGATGATCTGGACGCTGCCGCCCGCCGGTTGGCAGCCCAGGCCCTCGAACAGGGCAGTGATGACAACCTGACCGCCCAGATCATCCGGGTGAACTCGGTTCCCGCGGTCCCGGAAAGCAGCGAGCTGTTTCACCAGCTGGCCCAGCTGCCCTTTGCGCCGGAACTTCAGCCGGGCCAACATCTGGACGGTTACCGGATTCTGAGACAGATTCACGCCAGCAGCCGCAGCCATGTCTACCTGGCGGTGGATGAGGAAACCGATACCCGGGTGGTGCTGAAGATGCCCTCACTGGAACAGAGACACGATCCGGTCTACCTGGAACAGTTTTCCACCGAGCAGTGGATTGCCAGGCGAATCAGCAGCGCTCATGTCGCAAGACCGTTCCAGTCCAGCCAACGACCCAGCTTTCTCTACCAGGCCACAGAGTTCGTGGAAGGCTGTACCTTGCGGCAATGGATGCTGGACAACCCGGCTCCGACACTTGATACCGTGCGTGATCTCGTTGAGCAGATTGGTAAAGGCTTGAGGGCATTCCACCGGCTTGAAATGGTGCACCAGGACCTGAAGCCGGAAAACGTGCTGGTGGATCCCCATGGCACTGTCACGCTGATTGATTTCGGTGCCACCCGGGTCGCCGGCCTTGAGGACTCTGAGATCGGCGAACAGGCGGTTCCTCGGGGGGCCGCCCTTTACAGTGCCCCTGAGACCTTTCTCGGCGAGCCCGGCAGCTGGCTATCAGACCAGTTCTCCCTGGGCGTGATTACCTACCAGTTGCTCACCGGCCAGCTTCCCTATGGCGCGGAAGTACCGAAAATCCATAGCCGGAACCAGCTTCGCGGGCTGAACTACCAGCCCGCGAGACACTTACGTGAGAATCTTCCCGCCTGGGTCGACGATACAATTGAAAAAGCGGTTCACCCTCAGGCCCACAGACGTTACCCGGCGCTCTCGGAATACCTGTACAACCTGCGACACCCATCCGTCGACTGGCACAAGCGTCATCGGCCGCCGTTAATGGAGTGCAATCCCGTGGCCTTCTGGCAGGGTGTATCCGCGTTATTGCTCCTGGCGTTGCTGGCAGCCCTCGGCCTGGGCTGAAGCGGGTATTGCCCGAGCAAGTTTTTGCCCCACCAGCAATCCTTCGCCCGGCGTTCGGGCGCGCGGTTGCCTGGCCCGCCGGGGACATCTCCGAGAAAAAAGATAACCCACTGTTTTAAAAACTATTTCCTCTTCTGGCACAGGCTTTGTAATGAAAGTCCGCGTCCAGGGAACACCCGGGGACACTATTCATTCACAAGTCATGGAGCAGACTATGCCAACTCCTTGTTATATCAGCATCGAAGGCCAGACCCAGGGCAACATCACCGCCGGCGCATTCACGTCCGATTCTGTCGGTAACATCTACGTGGAAGGCCACGAAGACGAAGTGCTGGTGCAGGAATTCAGCCACGTTGTTACCGTACCGACCGATCCCCAGTCCGGTCAGCCATCCGGTCAGCGCGTGCACAAGCCGTTCAAGTTCACCTCCGCCCTGAACAAGGCCACCCCGCTGATGTACAACGCCCTCGCCTCCGGCGAGATGCTGCCCAAGGTCGAGCTGAAGTGGTACCGCACCTCCGTTGAGGGCAAGCAGGAGCACTTCTTCTCCACCATCCTCGAAGATGCCACCATCATCGACATCAACTGCAACATGCCCCACTGCCAGGACGCCGGCAACGCCGACTTCACCCAGCTGGTGACCGTTTCCCTGTCCTACCGCAAGGTAACCTGGGAGCACGCGGTTGCCGGCACTTCCGGTGCTGATGACTGGCGTTCGCCAATCGAGGCGTAAGTGTATTCGCAGTGAGCGGAATAGGTGCTCCGGAGACCAGAGGGTCCTCGGAGCACCAGCTTTGGAGCTTCAAGGAACGAAGAGCAGGGACGGCCCTATGAACTGCTTTGGCATCGAGTCAAAGAAAGCGCTCATCGCTTGCGGGATTTTTTTGATCAGCCTGATCTCGGGTTGTGCTTCTCTTCATCAACAAGCCACCGAGTTTCGCACTTCCAATGGTATTGCGTTCGAGTTCAATAGCAGACAATTCGATACTGTCGATATCCAACCTTCTGAAACACAGATTTGGCGCGGCTCGGAATTAGTGGGCTCTGTAGCGACGATGGAAACCAACGCCGAGTTTTCAACGGCAGTAGAGGAGGTCAGACAGGGTTTCAGCGAAGCACAGAAATCCTCTGGTGACGTGACAGAACTGGATTTGGGCGAAGGAGTCTATGGGTTCTCTGCGACTGTAAACGGCTACACCACTGCGTTTATCGCCACGTCGAGCCACCCGTCATCATGGATTACGATTAGCACCGATGATGACGTTTTCTACGAAGTTTTATCCACACTGACGGTTCACGAGAGGCACCAATAATATTTGCCGCTAGTTAACACCACTGGCATTGTCTTAATTGAGCGGCTTATTAGCCGCCTCAGCCTGTAAACGCTCCACCAGCCAGACCTTGATAATCGATTGGCGGGTAACGCCAATACGTGCTGCCTCACGGTCCAGAGACTCCACGACCCAGGCCGGAAAATCAACATTGATTCGCTTTTGTTCCTGATTCACCCGCCTTGCAGAAGACAGATCAAGATCCCCGACAATATCTTCCTGGCCCTCATCAAACTTCTTGTCAAAATCTTTAGCTTTCATAAAGCTCAACCTCTTTCTTGCGGGAACGCCTGACCGAAATCAGGCGAGTACGCCCCGCCCGGTAAGTCACAACGGCCGACCAGTGCTTGTCCCCAATCTTGCAAATTAGCAGATATCGGGGCTCATCCACGCACTTTGCCTTTACTTCCAGCAAATACGGGTCTTTCCACAGCTGCTGGGCATCCACGAAATCAATACCGTGCTTGTCCAGGTTGGCCTGGCTTTTGGTTCCGTCAAATTCAAACACGTCCATGAGTATAAAATATTCCTTTTTTACTCAATCGACAAGAGACTACTACAAGACCTTGGCCGGCATCTCTCGTTTGGCTTCCAGATAGGGCGCCATCACATTGGCGACCCGGCAGATTCTGGCGTATTCCATTAGTCTACCCGGTAGGAAGGTTTTACGGGTGCGATAAAGCTCCAGGGCCTCCAGCACAACATCTATGCCGATGCGATTGCGGAACTTGAAACAGTCCGCCAGGGTTTTCTCAGGGTTGTAGACGTTGAGGACGATGCCATCCACGTCCACACGGTCAATGCCTGCACTGAAAGCCCGCCCGGAGAACCGGTATCCTGCCACCGGCGGATAGTCCAGCACCGGCAGGCGGGCATCCCGTTCCACAGCCAGATGTAGCTGGTGAGGAATCTGGGTGGTGATGCCGTGCCAGTCCAGCGCGGAAATCAGGCAAAGTACAGAATGGGGGAAACGCGTGGCGGCGGCCATCAGATCCGGGTTTTCGACCTGGGGCAGATCCGCCAGCCGGTAGAGGCCACGGCTGAACGGCTCGATCAGCCCTTCGTCCCGGAGCTGGTAGAACTGGTAACGACTATAGCCGCGAGCCAGCGCCTCGCTCAGGCGGAGCTGGCCGCCGTGCTCTCGGAACAGGCTTTGGAGTTCTGACCTCGAAGATCGGGCGGAGTCGGAGCCAGACAAATCGTCACCACTTATTTATATATGGTGACAGTTTGTCTGAATGGAATATGTCATTCAAGTATCGACTTAGCTTGACCTTTCCCAAGGTCGATAATCAGTGCCACCGCATAATATTGCCGAGCTAGACCATAGCAAACCCCAAATTCGAACGTTAAGCTTGTCTGTTCATAAGCATCCGTGAAGTAGCCAGGTACCCGAGTTTGCAGAAAACGCCCCTACCAACCCAGACCGCCATCAGCCTTGGTGAGCTCATGTGCACCGTCACCCGGGACTGGCTCTGGCAACCGGCGGAGCAGTGGGTCCAAGAACGCAATCCGGGCAGCGTCCTGCATTGCCGGGTTGGGTCAGGCCAGGCCACCTACCACCGTTACGATTCTCGCGATCGACAGCATGTGATCACCTACGGCGCCCGCATGATTGCCGCCAAGCACCAGCCGGAGACGGCCAGCGGCTGGTTGTCGGGTCGGGAGATCCGGAAACGTGGGTACTTTGGTGGGGAACTGAGCACCCTGAATCTGCTGGCGCACACCTGCTGCCATGAGTTTGCGCATCTCCTCCAGCAAAGTGCCGGTCAGCGGTATCGGGGATCGGTGCACAACCGCCATTTCTACACCATTCTTGATGAGCTGCACGAGAGCGGGGCTGCGCAAACTACCCGTAAGGCCCTGGCAGGAAGGGCAAGGGAACAGGGTCTGACGCTACCGGATACGCCGTTCGAACCTGTGGACACAAGGCAACAGATGGCCCACTGGCAGGTGGGAGATACCGTACGATTCGGTACCGGCCGGCGGGAACTGCACGGGCAGATTATCCGGGTCAATCGCAAGACCTGTACCGTGGACGGTATCGGGCACTCAAAAGGAGTTCGTTACAGGGTCCCCGTGCAGATGTTGAGCCCGCTTACACCGCCTCGGTAGCCGAATCGAGGAGGCTCCGGATCTCTGGCACACAGGAACCGCAGTTGGTGCCACACTGAAGCTCCCGACCCAGAGCATCAACGCTGTTGGCTCCCCGCCCGATTGCCCGCTGAATCTGTCGGTCCCCGACCTGGAAACAGCTGCAAACCAGGTTGCCTGCATCATCCCCATCCACGGCCTTTGCCGCCAGCAGGCCACGCCTACTCGCCTCGTCAAGCTCTGGCTGGCTAAAGCAGCTGACCAGCCAGTCCACCGATGGCAGAGCGTCCGGGTCACGATCCACCATGAGCACAGCCTCCAACTGGCCATTGCGCAAGCGCGCGGCCCGGAAGCGGCCTTCGCGGACATCCTCCATCACCAGCTGCGGCTGGCCGCCGAGCCAGTCCGGCACAGCACTTTCCCAATCCATGCTGCACTGCCCGGCAACGAACCAGCTATCGCAATCGGGCAGGACCTGTTTGGCCCAGTAGTCTGCCTTCCAGCGTTTCGGACGATCCCGTCGCACCAGCAAACGTCCATGCCAGCGGGCAGGCCAGTGGGTGAGGGTAGCACGACCGTGCTTGGCCTCCGGTTGCCCGGATATCGGGTCCACCAGGCTGTCAGTAAGCGCTGTAGCCAGACCCTGCCCGGTAAACTGATCGTTCCAGTGGATCGGCACAAACACCTCACCACGCCGCTGCTCCGGCGCACTGCGCACCCGGCCGATAAAGTGGCCATGGGCACTGTTCAGTGTCGCCAATACCCCGGGCGTGAGGGAAAGCGCCCGAATATCCTCGGGATGCACCTCAATGAACGGTTCGGGGCGGTGGGCCAGCAACCGGCTGGACCGGGCTGTTCGCGTCATGGTGTGCCACTGGTCACGGATACGGCCCGTATTCACGATCAACGGAAACGCTTCACCAGGATTTCCGGCCGGTAATCGAGAGGCAATCGGGATCAGGCGGGCTCGACCGGTGGCGGTAGCAAACCGACCGTCAGTGAACAGTCGCCTGGAATCGGAGGTTGGTCCGGTAACCGGCCACTGCACAGGCTCCATGGCCTCGTATTGTTCGTCGGTCAGATCCGCCAACCCGGATATATTGAAAAAACGTTGACCGTCATTCTCGAACCCCGACAACCGGGCATGTTCCCGGAAAATGTCCGCAGGACGCTCATAGTCAAACCCCGCCTGGTGTCCCAGCGCGCGGGCCACCGCACTGACTATCCACCAGTCCGGCCGGGCCTCTCCGGGCAGCGGCAGAAAGCGCCGTTGACGGGAAATGCAGCGTTCGGAATTGGTAACCGTGCCGTCTTTCTCACCCCAACCCGCCGCCGGCAACAGGATGTCCGCATGGCTGGCGGTGTCCGTATTCCTGACGCAGTCCGACACAATGACAGTGGGGCACAGGTCCAGGGCCCGCCGGATACGATGGGTCTCCGGCAAACTGACCGCAGGGTTGGTGGCCATGATCCACAACACCTTGATGTCACCCCGCTCAACCGCATCGAACAGGTCGACGGCTTTCATGCCCGGCCCATCCGCGACCGCCTCCGTCTCCCAGAACCGGGCCACGCGGTCCCGTGCACCCGGACTGTCGTAGTCCATATGGGCGGCAAGGGTATTGGCCAGCCCGCCAACTTCCCGGCCTCCCATGGCATTGGGTTGGCCGGTCAGGGAAAAGGGGCTGGCGCCTGGTTTGCCCACCCGGCCTGTAGCCAGATGGCAATTGATAATGGCGTTGCCTTTATCGGTTCCGGCTGAAGACTGGTTGATGCCCTGGGAGAACGCCGTCACCGTGCGCTGCTCTTCTGCGAACCATCGGTAGAAGGTGATGACATCTTCGACCGGCAGTTCACAGACCCTGGACACCGCATCGGGCGAGGGGGCCGCAGATCTGGCAGCGCTGAGGCTGGCGTCAAATCCCTCGCAGTGGTGCGCGAGGTAACCTTGATCGAGAGCGTGGTGATCCGCCAGCCAGACCAGCAGACCATTGAACAGCACGGTATCTGTCCCAGGACGGAGAGCAAGGTGGAGATCCGCCAGGTCACTGGTCGCGGTCTTGCGCGGATCAATCACCACGACCCGGCGGCCGGGTCGCTTGGAAGCCTGCATTCGTTGATAAAGCACCGGATGCGCCCAGGCGGCATTGCTGCCCGCCAGCACCAACAGGTCGGCCAGCTCCAGGTCTTCATAACAGCCAGGAACCAGATCCCCGCCAAAGGCCCTTTTATGAGCAGCAACGGCAGACGACATACACAGGCGGGAATTGGTATCCACGTTTGGCGTTCGGATAAACCCCTTGGACAGTTTGTTGGCCACGTAATAGTCCTCCGTCAATAACTGACCGGAAAGATAGAGGGCCACTGAACCGGGCCCATGAAGAGCCACGGATTCACGAATCTGCCGGGCCACTTCCGCGACGGCCTCCGGCCAGGTCCTTTCTTGACCATGAACAACGGGCCTCAATAGTCGTCGATCCGGGGTCAGGGTTTCGTGCAATGCGGAGCCCTTCACGCACAGGCGGCCCAGGTTCGCCGGATGAGTCTCGTCCCCACGCGTTGCAGACGGCGCCGCATTCACTCCACAACCCACGCCACAATATGGACAGGTGGTTTTAACCGTCGCCGGTCTCTGGTTGATACCGGTCACAGGATCTCCTCGTGTTTCATAAAAAAAGCCCGCCAATCCGGATGCCTTTAAAGCGCATCTGGGGCGGGCTTCTTTGCCAATGGAATTACGTTGTCGTGAACAGTCGTATTTACGACTGCAATAAAAGGGCCATTCGGATCACGGGGGAAGGTAGCGGATGTCAGATACCGGATAAGGCGGCTCTCAACGATTCCATCCCCCTCATCAACGTAACAGAGGCTCCCGGTCAACCAACAACTCCGGTATCAAAGTGGTGCAAATCCGCTCTCCCACGCACTAAAACCAGACTTGTAACCACAGCCCATTCCCGCCGCTCAGTGAAAACGCCCCTCTAACTCACTGATTTAAGGTGCCACTCCGATCTGGCACGCCCCGTGCAAGACCTGAATCAGAGACGCGCGTTACGACTCAACAGAAAACTGATCCCCAGGCACAGGCGCCTGCTTTCCGGCAACGGAGGGCAGGCGTTTTTGCGTTTGGGCCACACAGAATGAGGAATATCCATGTCCACAGTTACACGACAAACCACCCGCTGGCTGACTCGAATTCTGCTAACAGCCACTTTCTGGACCGTCAGCACGGTGACTCAGGCGGAGATTGGTCCAGCCGAGAAGCCAGACCTCAAGCTCGGTTTTATCAAACTGACCGATATGGCGCCCCTGGCAATTGCCTGGGAACAGGGCTTCTTTATGGACGAAGGCCTTTTCGTGGAACTTGAAGCGCAGGCGAACTGGAAGGTGCTGCTGGACCGGGTCATCACCGGAGAACTGGATGGCGCCCATATGCTCGCTGGCCAGCCTCTTGGCGCCTCCATCGGCTACGGCACCCGGGCCGATATCATCACGGCCTTCAGCATGGACCTGAACGGCAATGGCATTACGGTTTCAAACGATGTCTGGGACACCATGAGCCAGCATATCCCCGACAATGCCGACGGCAAGCCTGAACATCCCATTAGCGCCAGCGCGCTGCGGCCGGTCGTGGAAGCAGCCCGGGATCGGGGCGAACGGTTCCGGATGGGCATGGTGTTTCCCGTGTCCACCCATAATTACGAGCTTCGCTACTGGCTGGCGGCCGGTGG
>MDTA01026483.1_pt1 | contig 23016 bp, 23 predicted proteins | sample 811151 | NCBI WGS metagenome assembly MDTA01 (sample SAMN05326648, study PRJNA326480) | marine metagenome | isolation source: seawater | place: Indian Ocean: South | collected 2010
GTTAATTATTTTCCTTATCTATTTTCCAAGCTTGTATTATCTAAGACTAAATATGAAACCAGAAATTTTAGCTTTTGCATTAATACCTTGGATTTTTTATTTTTTTGAAAGTTATTTAGAAACAAAGTTAAAAGTAGATTTATTTTTAATTGCAGTAGGAAGTACTCTTTTAATCACTTCAAAAGGGTCTATTGCTGCAATGGTGGTATTTTGTCTACTTTTAAAATTTTTAGTACATATATACTCATTCAACTTAAAAAATGTAATTTTTGGTTTTTCAATTCTTTTTACATGTTGGCTTGGAATACTTGGTGAAAATTACTTTCTAAACATAGGAAATATTCTTGATCGCGAACCAGAAAAAAAATATGATAATGTTGCATCATATGATTTTATTTATACATTAGATATTGAAAGATTACTCAAAGATCCAAAGAAAGATTATCATCGAAATTCGCTATTTGCTATTACATTGATTGACCTACAAAATGACTATTTTGAATTAAATTGGAAAGAAGATTCTGTTTTATTTAGTAAAAATATAAAACCTTTAGTAGTGGGTTCTGAAATCAACCCTGAAAAAAATTATCCAAAGCTTTTTAACATTGACTGGGATTCCAAAAATATAATTTATGCCGGCCCTGGTCAAGATTATTTGATATATTACAAAGACTACATTGGTATGGCAATTTCTTTATACTTTTTATATTTTGTTTTTTATTATTTTTTAAAAGAAACTTTAATAAATAAATTATATATTCTTTTTCCTTTTTTTGGAATATTTGTTTTAATGGTAAATTCTATATTTGGATTTCCACAGAATAATTTTGATCCTTTAGTAGGAGATACTCTAAAAGTTTTTTATTACAGTTTTTTAATACCTTTACCTGTTTTAATTGTTTTTAAAAATTTAAAACGTGTAAAAATCAAAAATGTAGTATTTATAACTCTGTTTTTATTTTTTACAATATTTAACTTTGGGTTCCCAAAGGCAAATAACGAAAATCTTGATCTTGCAATAAAATCTAATGTTGAAAATACTCTCTTTTGTGAAATAAATAGTATTTTTATCGAACCAACTTTTATCACAGAAAATAAAATTGAATGTTCAGAAATTAATCCAGGCAACAAGATAACAACAGGTATTCAAAATATTCCAATATTTTCAACATTTTTATATTCTTTATTTTTTGTATGTTCTTTGTTGAGGGTAAAAAGAAATGAAAAATAGATTAAAAAAATTAATTTTAGAAAATAATATTCTTTATTTTTTTGTAGGTCATATTGTTTTTAGGAAGTTTAATTTTTCAAAAATTAAGGCTAAAAAGATAGATTCAAATTGGGGCTTCTTAATTTGCAAATATAAACTTATCCTGAGTACTGATAATTTAGTAGCTCTACTTAACTCTGGAAATGGGTATGAAGTCTCAAATCTTAAAGAAACTCCACATTACAAATTTATAAAAAATTTTGAGAGAGATTCGACAGATTCAAATAGCTCTTATGAAGATTATTTAAAGTCTTATTTTGAAACATTAGATGTACAATCGAAAATGGATAATTTTATACACTTAAGAAATAATATTGCTGATAATCAAGATGAATTATTCATTTGTGTAAAAAAGGAATTCTCAAGTTTTAAGAGTAATAAATTCAAAATTTTGGATGGTTTACATAGGGCTACAATTGCCAAACATTTATCAATAAAAGAACTAAGTTGTTACATTGTTGATGAAATAATTTATTAACCAAATTTTGCTGTCATAGGAATGTAATCTTTTCCATCAACAATTCTTCCAATCATTGCAAATATTCTATGCTTTCCACTAGTAATATGATTGGTTGTAATTTCTATTGGATTTTTATCTAGAAAATCTTTTATTTCAAAATCGTCCATTGAATCTAAAGACTCATAATATTTTCTAGAGTATATACTAGTACCTTCATTCATTTCCAAAAAAGTATTTACCTTTTTATAAGGAAGAACATTCTTTCTAAATTGAAAATATATCGCATAGATAAAATAATTATTTCCAGAATACCAAAATTTTTTTGAATGGCTAACAGAACCCTCAATTGGTTTATCAATTTTACTTTCTGTAACTTTTGACATTAGTTTATGAAGATTGTTATCTCTACTAAGGTACCCAATGATATCACTGATTTTTGTATATCTTTTATTATCTGTAACTAAATCTAAATGTTTTTTTCTTACCAACCAGCTCGGAGAATCCTTACTTTCTATCTCTAAATTAAGAAAAGTTTCAAAATTGATTTGATGCAAGCTACCTACAATATAATTATCAAGTTCTAAATTATTTAAAAGAACGTATGTGTTGCGAGCCTTAGCTTTTTTTTGTTTAAATGTCCTATATTTGTTTCGTAGTTTTTTTATTATGAAGTTCAAAATATTTATTAATTTAAGATTAAAAATTGTAGCTCTTAGAACTTTAAATTCATACCCGAAGAGTTCAAAATATACATAACGTGAAAAAATTGGTTTTGGTTTAAAATATACGACTATCAATCTATTTTTTCGTAATAAACTTATTCGTTTTCTATTGTGGAAAATAATTTTGAAATCACTTTGTTCAATAATGTTAAGAAATTCCTTATAATTTTGATTGCTACAAACAAAATATTCAGCATCATTACTCAAATCGTAATCTTTACTATTTATAAATTTTTGGATTGTTTTTTTTGCTAAATATATTTCAAAATTATCTTCCAATAATTTGATTAGAATTTCGATATTGTTTTCCCTAATTTCTCGAGATTTTTCATGTCCTTCTCTATGCCAATAGTCGTAATAAAGAAAATGATCTATTTTTTCCCATAGGTCTATATACATTGAAAATTAATTACCCTGAATTATTTTTTTTACCTGAAATACAATTTTTTTTTGTTGCCATGGTCTGACGTGTTTTCCTAGGGGTAAATACAAGCCTTGTGTTCCTAATCTCTCAGAATTAACTAAATTTTTGTTTTTTTGTTTAAAAATTTTTGCTGATGGCTGAAGATGAAGAGGATAAAAAAATGGCCTTGTTTCTATACCTGCATCATTTAATTTTTTTGCTACATAATCTCTATTTACTTTGTCCTTGAAAACAATACCATATACCCAAAAATGATTAAATGAGTGATCTGTTGAGGTTATCGGCAAATCAACATCTACATCATATTTATTAAATAAATAGGTATATCTTTTTCCTTGTTTAATTTTTGATAAAATTACTTTATTTAGATTATTTAATTGTGACAATCCAAGAGCTGACTGTAATCCACCAAGTCGATAATTCCAATACAGATTATCATGAAAAAATCTTTTTGAATTTTTAAAGTCTAAGTTAATCATTTGTTTAGCTTTTTTATAAATTTCAAAATTATTTGTCAGGATTGCTCCTCCTTCACCTGTTGTTACATGTTTGTTTGCATAAAAACTTAAGGTTGATACATCACCAACAGAACCGCATTGTATATTGTCAAAATATTGTCCATGTGCTTCAGCAGTGTCTTCAATAATTTTTAAATTTTTTTCTTTACAGAATTTTTTTATCTCTTTTACATCTGCAGTAAGACCATATGTGTGGACCATTAGAACTGCTTTTGTATTATTTGTATATACATTTTTTACATCCTGTATTTGCATATTCCAAGTTTTAGAATCTACATCACAAAAAACAGGTGTGGCTCCAGTCCTAACTATTGCTGAAAGACATGAAATTATTGTAAAACTAGGAAGTATAACTTCGTCATCTTTTTTTAAGTTCAATAATTGAAATGCAATATCTAAAGCAACTGAACCGTTTGAACAAACAACAGAATATTTCCGATTAAAAGAGCTTGCTAATCTCTCTTCAAATTCTTGTACTTTGTTACTGGTTCCAGAAATTTCATTTTTTATTAGAGCTCGAAATACAGATAATTTATCTCTAAAAGATAACTTTGGAGAAAATACTTTAATCATTTTTCAAAATCTCTTTTTATCTTGTCCTTCAATATATGGGCCTTGCTTTATTTCAATAAACTTTGCATCTTCTAATATTTCAAAACTATGCCCGCCTTGAAAGAATAATATTAATTCACCAGCATTAATAATTTGTTCAGTGACGAAGATCTTATGTTTATCAAATATTTCAACTTTTACCTTTCCTTTTGTTAATAGAATCACTTCTGAAGTATTAAAAATAGTTCTTTCATTTTCCAGATGAACATGTCTTTCAAGACTTTCTCCCTTTTGAAGATTAAAAGTTCCTAGTTGGAAAGACTGTTCGTTTGAAGTATGAAACTCTTTATCATTTTGTTGTAAATCTAAAATTACTTTTAAAGCTAATAAATTATTTTCTTTATCAAAGATTTCTAATCTATTCTTAGTTTCTTTTTGCATATATACGCAGCCTTAATATAAGGTATACCCAATGTTATCAATCTAATGATGTTATTGCTTGTTTTTGAACTTCCAAATTTTCTTGGTTTACAATAATATCCAATCTCCTCGATTTTTAGATTTTGCGAAATCAAATCCATTACTAAGTAAATAAAGTAATCGCCATAGTTTGAGCTATAAAATATATCTTTATTTATGTATTGTTTATCACCAATAATAAACCCGCTTGTTAAGTCATTTATCTTAACTGAAGTGATTAATTTTAAAATTTTGTTGAACAGAATAGAAAGATATATTGCCAAGAAAGAGTCTTCTGAGTTTCTTATGCTTTTTATTAAATTTACCAGACTGTTCGACCCTGGTGTCTGCCCTTTATATCCCCCCCCATTGATAAACCTTGAGCCAATTAAATATTTTGAGTCATCCTGTGAAAATCTGCTTAATAGGATTTCAACAGATTCTGCGTCCATTGACCCATCTGCATCCAACCACATTACATTTTTGAATTTACTTTTTTGAATTCCTGTATAAATAGACATTGGAAGTGACCTATCTTCCTTACGTATAATATGAAATACCTGTGAATAAGTTACTGTTAATTTACTCATTAGCTCAGTTGTATCATCAGTAGAGCTATCATCGACAACAATTATTTCAAATTCGTCACATTTCTTCTCTAGAACTTCATTCAATTGTGGAATCATATACTCTAAATTTTGTTTTTCATTGAATACTGGAAGAATTAAGGAAACATTTAAGACTTTATTCATTTTTAGAAATTTTTAATTCAGCCATAAGTATAAATCCTATTTTATTATTAAATAATTTTTCAAAAAATATTTCCAATTTCATTGCTATTTCAGAACTAACAAAAGCAAATAATACCCCGAAGTTGATAATCTTCTTGATACTCACAATCTCTACGTCTGCCATGCGTAATAACTTATCTAATGACTGCTTGTTAAACTTACTCAAGTTAACTTCTTTATAGTCAATAATTCCAAAATATTTTGAAAGTTTTTCAATGAAAATAAATAAAAAAGAATAATTTGGTGTTGTTATTAAAATTGTTGCATTTTTTTTACTATATGTTTTTATTTGTTCAATTAAATCTAAAATTTCTTGATGTGGTAAATACTCTAGCAAACCATTAATTGTAACAATATCAAATTTTCCATAATCTTTAATTTCATCATATTTATTAGTAAATTGTTTTTTTTCAGACTTATATTTATTTACAGCATATTTTATTTGTTCTTCTGATGCATCATATCCTAGACTTTTGGAATCTGAAAATAACCCTATCTGTGTCCCAGGACCACATGCATAATCTAAATGGACCATTGACTCTAGGAGGTGCTTTTCTTGTTTTTTAAATGTTAAATAGTGCCATAACTGTTGAATGCTGTTATCTACTTTCTTTGAATTAAAATTTTTATCATAATAACCTGGCTCAATGTTGTCCCAAAATTTTTCATTATATTCAAACATATTTAATCAATCAATAAACTGTTCTAAATTATTAATCCAATTTTCAGAGTAAATAAAAATATGACCAAGTGTTAAGCAAGCATTTTCTTTCTTTAAAGATTCATAAATGTTATTTGAAGTTGGATACACAGTCCCTGCGGACCATTTTCTAAAGTCAATATACTCTTTTTGTCCTTCCAGCCCAACTCTATAATCTCTTCTAACCAATTCATAATAATATGATAGATATCTCAGAAAATCTTCATCTTTAAGGCGTTCTTGAAGTGTTTTAAATCTATCCTTTCCATAATTAGAATTACCATATTTTTTTAGCGAAGATATGATGTATGGATCTTTTTTGGAATAAGGATATGCAAATCTTCTTACGTGAGAAGCTCCTTGATCTATTCCAATGTTATCGTAAATATTCTCATAACTTATAAATTTTGAAAGATCTGAAACTTTTCCATAAAAACACTCATCTCCAAAATAAAAAAGTTTTGTGGCCTCAAACCAGGGAATCCAAATTTTGTTTTCTAAAATAGAATTGGTAGAAACTGTATAGTCAAGCTTTAAAATTTTCTTTAATGCTTTTGGTTTAATGTATAGGTCAGTACGACTTTTAAATAAGAAGTAGGTTTTTGGAACCTGTTCAAGTCCGTATTCCATACTTTTAATTTGATAAAAAATGTTACCTTTTAAATTATAAGGATCATCTATTGATTCATTAAAAATAAGTTTCACTCTAAGTAGTTTTAATAAAGAAATAAAAAGTTTATTTTTTTTCTCCTCGTTCCATGTCGATATAAGTATTTCTTTAAAAAGAAATGTTAACTTTATGGTAAGTATTGATTTTATAAGTTTTTTTTTATGCCTTAGTTGCCCAGTGAATAAAAAGACATTTGTTTTATTGTTCATAAACTAGATTTATAATCTTCTAAGAATGATTCTAAATCCTCCGGTGTTCCTAATCCCCACATCTTTTCAATTTCATGAATTATTATATTTTTCTCGTCTTGAATTGCTTCATTGTAAACTGGACAAACATAAAATTCACCATTCACTCTTATATCGGAGTCAATCATTTGTTTTGCATATTTTACATAATCTTTTCCTGACTTCCAAAAGTAAACACCCACTGTGGCATTTTCGCTAATGGGATTTTTTTCTGCTACTTCAACTACTTTTCCATTTTCATCGGTTTTTGCGTATGACCATTTTGGATGAGTTGAGTTAAAAGTTAAAATTCCACCATCAACATTCTTATTTACAAAATTATAAATTACATCATTTGGATTCCATAAAATAAATTGATCAGAATTTGCAATAATTAACGGATCATCATTGTCAATAAATTCTTCAGCTAATAAAGTTGTACATGCTGCTCCTTCTGTAATCTCATCTATTTCTACGATGGTTGAATTTGGTTTAATTAGTTTTAACATTTTGTCAATATTGTAAGTTTCAATATGTTCTTTTTGAACAATAAATATATATTCACAATCTAAATTTAAATTATCAACAACTACTTGAATCATTGGTTTATTTTTTATTTCGATTAAAGGTTTTGGAAAAACATAGCCTTTTTCTGCAAATCTTGATCCTCTTCCAGCCATAGGAATTAAAACTTTTAACTTTTTATTTTCATATTTTTGCAATTTTTTTTCCTCTCTATCGTTTGGGTTAACAATAAATTCTAACAAACTATCATCTACTTCTTTAGGGTTGTTGACAAAATAATAATTTGCTCCACTCATCATTGCAGCTTTTCTACCTACAGGTGAATCTTCAATTATCAAAGTTTCTGAAGGTAAAACTTTATTTTCGACTATTGATTTCCAATACATTTCAGGATGGGGCTTAGGATTAGAAACGTCTTCGTTGCTAATAATCGTATCAAAAAACTTTATTATTTCTAATTGTTTTAAAACAGTCATTACTGTGCTCTTTATACTGTTGCTAGCACAACTAATTTGGAAATTATTCTTTTTTAATTCTTTCAAAATTCTAATCAAATTTTTATTTGGAGTTATTTCACTAAGTAAGTTTTGGGTTTCCTTTTGCTTCTGTTTCCAAACCTGTTTATGGTCAGCTTTTTTTAAACCTTTTTTTTCGGTCAAAATTTGAAGTTTACTTTGCGTTGTTAATCCATCATAGATATTTGTATGCTCGTCGAAAGTGATTACAAAATTTTTATCAATTTTCATTAAAGCTTTATTTAGTGCATGAAAGTGGATTTCTTTAGATTCATAAAGTACTCCATCTAAATCAAAAATAACTAATTTATACATATGAATATTGTATATTAATTTAACTGATTAAAATATATTTATCATGAACTATCAAAAATTAATTTCACATAGAGGGAATATTGATGGTGCTGAAAAAAATATTGAAAATACAACTTTTGCAATTGAAAAAGCAATAAATAATGGTTTCGACTGTGAAGTTGACTTGTGGATTAATGAAAAATCTATTTATCTTGGTCATGATAAGCCACAATATAAAATTGAACTTTCCTTTTTAAATGAGTTTAGAGATAAGCTTTGGATACATTGTAAAAACTTTGAAGCTCTTGTATATATGCAAAATAAAGATCAAGATTTTAATTATTTTTGGCATGAGAACGATAGGTTCACTATTACAAGTAAGGGGTACCTGTGGACATATCCAGGTAATAAATACTCAGAAAATTCAGTAATCGTTAATCTAGGTAAAAATTTAATTCTGGAATCAAACTGCTTTGGAATTTGCAGTGATTATGTTAAGCACTATTAATTTTCTCAAATATATTTTTGTAAGAAATATCTGAATATTTTGTAACATCTTTTTCAGCTTGTAATATGATTTGATTTGACTGAGATCTCAACTTTTTGTTATGGTGAAGCTTATTTGGAAATGTGTGTAGCTCAAATATTCTTATTAAAGAATCCATTATTGGATTTGGAATTTCAATTTGAAATTTTTTAAAGAAAAAAAAGTTTTTTGTTAATCTACTTTTCACTACTTCCGGTATAAAATTTTTGTTATGGTTAACTGATTCATATTCGACAGAATAAATATCAAACTTATAAATAAAATTATTTTTGTGAAACAAATCAAGCTGTAAGTTGCCAGGTTTTTTATAATTAAATGTTAAATTGTACTTAATTTTTTTTTCATAAAAATTAGTCAAATACTCCGTAAACTTCTCAATTTCAATTGTGTAAATATCAAAATCTGAACCATATTTTATAAATGGAAATCTGTAATCTTCTTTTACAAGTACATATATATTTTTTTCAATCCTATCAAATAAACTATAAATTAACCAAAGATGATATAAACTCTTTATTCTCCAAATAAAATTTTTTTTTAATTTGATGTTTATTTTTTTAAGCATTCTTAATAATTATATTTAATATGATTAGTTACATGATAAGTTTTGATTACCTTGCATCTCCAGGTCAACTTGGTAACCAAATGTTTAAATTTGCTGCGTTACGTGGTATATCATACTCTAACAATCAAGATTACATGATGCCACCTTCACATTTACTTTTAAACAATAGAACTTTTTTTAAGATAGCAAGAAAACTAAAAATTATCGATAACAAAAGCCATGTAAACCATCTTCTGTTTAAATATTTTAAAATGAGTTCTGTGAAAAGAAATAATATAGGATATGCAAATTTTAAAAATAATATAAAAGAAGAAAATTTTGAATATGATGAAAAATTTTTTAATCTTAAAAATGAAAATATTGATATAAACGGTTATTTTCAGTCATACAGATACTTTGAAGCAATAAAAGAAGAAATAAAACTTGATTTTCGATTTAAAGATACAATTAGTAGAAAATCAAAGAAAATAAGAAACAAATTTGATGATCCTATTTCGATTCATATTAGAAGAGGTGATTTTCTAACAAATCAAAATCACAGCCCACTTGATATGAGTTATTACGCTAATTCTATTGAAATTTTTGGTAAAGAAAAAGAATACTTAATATTTTCTGACGATACAGACTGGTGCAAAAAAGAGAATTTATTTAAGAATAAAAATTTTTATTTTGCAGGTGACTATACAAATGGGTCTGAAAGTTTGGATTTAAATCTTTTATCACTATGTGATAGTCATATAATTGCTAATAGTTCATTTAGTTGGTGGGGAGCTTGGTTGTCTTCACAAAAAAGGGTTATCGCTCCAAAAAATTGGTTTAAAAATAGCTTAGAATTTTCAGAATACAATACAAAAGACCTTCTCCCAAAACAATGGGAAAAAATTGAAAATTAGTTTTATTCTAAAGTATGTTAAGTTTGTAATTAGCTATGAGTAAACTCGAAAAAGAAATACAAAGTTTTCAAAAGGTTTGGAAGGGTGGCTACAAAACTGGGTATTCTACAAAAAGAAACCAAAAAGGTCTTGAGAATTATCTTGCTGAAAACTTAAGTGGAGATAATTTCCTAGAAATTGGTTGCGGTGGAGGACAATGGTCAAAATATATTTTAAATTTGAACTTATTTAAAAAAATGACATGTGTTGATGTTTTAACCGAAGAACACAACAACTTTTGGAGTTTTGTAGGTGAAGAAGCCCATGAAATAATCACATACGAAAAAATTGATGATTGTGAGTTAGAGTTTCTTGAAGATCAAAGCATCGACTATGTTTTTAGCTATGATGTATTCTGTCATTTATCATTGTCTACTATTAATAATTATTTAGAATCTCTATACAAAAAATGTAAAGATGGAGCAGTCCTATTAATAATGTATGCTGATCCTGCTAAATATATTTCTAGTGAACCTGAGAACAGAAAACACTTAATGAAATATCTACCTTCAAAAAAATTAATTTATAATATCTCAAATAAAGTTCTTATAAGAGACGCCTTGAAGGATATGGATGGAAAACCTTCCGATCCAGATTTTGAACCAAGATGGTTCTGGATAGGGAAAAATAAATTCATAGCTCTTTGCGAAAAACAAGGTTTTAAAATTATCAATGAGGATTTAAATATTGATAAAACTAATCCCATAACGCTATTTCAAAAATAAAATGACTCAAAAACGATGTATTGTTGAAATAAAAGGTGGCTTTGGAAATCAACTATTTCAATACAATTTTGCAAATTATTTAAAATCTCAGGGTTTAAAAGTAAAGGTAAGTAATACTTTTTATCAAGAATTAGATAAAAATTCTAATTTAACATTAAGGGAAGAAGTATTAAAATCTAAAATTTTTGGGTTTAAAAATATTTCATTGATAGAAAAATGGCTTCTAAAATTTCTAAAAAAATTAAATGACAGCAAAAAAATACAAACAATCATTCCATTTTTTAAAGACAGCTTTTACAAATACTATAAAGACAATGACTTTAATTTATTAGCTATTAATCAACCAATTTCTCAATTTGATGGGTACTGGCAGGACATTAAATATTTAAAAACTGATATCACTTATCTTAAAAATTGTCTAGAAAAAATACCAGAAATAAAAAATTCACTTGATAAAAAACCTCCGAAGGAGTCGTTTATGATCATTGTCAGAAGAGGAGACTACGTAGAAATGAAACAAGAATTGAGTCTAAATTTTTATGAAAAATGCTTTGAAATTATAGAGAAAACATCAAATAACCCAATAATAAATGTATTTACTGATGATATAACGTGGGTAAAAAATCAAAAGTTGTTTAAAAATGTAAATAAAATATATGGACCCGAAAAAGAGCCAAAAAAAATATTAACTTTGTTTTCAAAAATGATGAATCATGAAAATTATTTTGTTTGCAACAGCACTTTTTCATTTTTTGCAGCATTAATTGGCTCAACCAAACATTCTGAAATATTTATTGCTGATCCTTGGTTCAGGAATAGGGAATCAAAAAATTTATCATTTAAAAATTGGAAAAAAATTAAAAATTCTTGACCTTAATTATTTATTGAAGTATTGAAGCTTTTTATCGAGACAAAAAAATAATATAGAAGTCGAAATCCATCATAAAATCTTGAGATTTGTGTTTTGCCATAAACTCTACTCCTGTAATAAACTGGAAATTCAATAATATTTAGTCCACAGTATGAAGCAGTGAATAGCAAATCAAAGTCTCCAAATGGATCAGATACATTATTTCTATTTTGCCAATCAAAGATCTTATACTTCATAGACTTATGAAATACTTTGGTACCACAAAGAGAGTCTGTTAAGTCCCTAGATATAACTACAGAAACTAGAAATTGAAAAGCTTTGTTTCCTAATACATTAAAAAATCTCATTGCATTTTTTTCTTTTCTATATACAAACCTGGTTCCGTTAACAAAATCTGCCTTTCCTGATTCAATTAGCATATAAAAATCTGTTAAATTTTCCGGATCAACACTGATGTCTGCATCTAGGATTGCGATTAAATCATTTTTTGTTAGCTTTATTGCTTCAAATACAGCATTTCCTTTACCATTTCCACTCTGCTCTAGAACTCGAATGTTTAGCTCTGGATATGAATTCATCAATCTTCTAGATTCTTCTAATGTGTTATCCTCTGATTTTCCGCAAACAATTAATATTTCTACGTTTTCGAATTGTGGAATTCTTTTAATTAATGGTTCAAGATTTTTTTCTTCATTTTTTGCTGGAACAATAATAGATTTTGATAATTCAACTAAACCTTTACTTTGTTTCTGAAATAAAAAATAAGTTTTAATACCTAGATTAAATTTGAAAAGAAGAAGTTCTAATAAAGAATTCAAAAAATTACCTAATAAAAATAATTTAAATGGAAAGAATTGTCTCGTATTGTAATTTATCAATGTAAAGTCTTTTTTGGATAAGATATTTTTCAGTTTTTTAATACTTGTGTATGCTCTTTTTTCAGATTTGTTTTTAAATTTAAAAAATTCGAGTATCTCCAAAAATGGATACCAAATATTATTTACTGATGTAAGTAATATTTTTCCATTGTCAGATAGTCTAGAGTTAATTATTTGAAAAAATTTGTTCATATCATTTACCTCTTCAAGCAAATCAGTAATTATGATTAGGTCATATAAAGTTGTTAGATTTTCAAGTTCTTTATACAAACTTTCTATTTTTTCAATATACAAATACTGACAATTATCATTAGAGTCTTGGATTGATGAATTTTCAGATAAAATATGCAAATTATTCAGTTCTGGAAATATATATTTATTTACTTCGTTATTATGACGCTTATAAAAGACTCTTGAATCAAATTTGAACATTGTAAGTTATAGATTAATACTTTATTAATTAAAATATGATAATTTTAGGTATGGATAGTTTGTACAATATTTCAAATACTTTTTATCTGAAAGCTCCACCGGAATACGATGATAATAATATGTATCCAGAGTTTCAAGACAAGTTAGATATGTTTAAAGAGGACATAAAAGACACAGTAATTAATAAAGAATTTCATACTTACTATAAATTTGGGGATGGTGATTACAATTTTTTAAATAAAATACCAGAAGGAAGTGCAAAGCCGGGAAAGAGGGCTTTAAAAAAAACCTACGAGCAAATTGATCTCAAACCATTTTTAAAAGGATATGTTCAGAATGATAAATATGCATGTTTAATTACAAAAAGTAATTTGGACAAATTTACTAGTATGTTTGAGAAAATGCCAGATTATCCTTCTGAAATTATTTATGGACTTATTGCTAATAAATGGCTTTTAAAAAATCTTCCACACAAAATTGGATTGATAGGTGCAAAGCAAAAGATAGATCTTATCAAAGAACTAATCCAATTTGATGAATATAAGAGTTATTTAGGAATTGAAAATTTTACAGACTTTATTTCTATAGATCAAAACTTTGCGTGTGATGATTTAGAAAAAACAAAAAAGAAAATCAGAAAACAATTAAGTAAAGGTTCTTCTGATATTTATTTGCTTGGTATAGGGCATGTTAAATCTGGTATATTACATGAATTGAAAAAATTTAAAAAGGCAACTTATCTTGATATAGGTGTTGGTATAGATGCGTTGGCAGGCTTGGTAAATATATATCGACCATACTTTGGTAACTGGCAAAATTTTAAGGTTGCAAATAAAAATAGAAAATATAAAAATATTGATATTTTAATAAATAACTTTGGATCACTAGGAAACGTTAAAGAACTTAAATGAGATATTCTATTGTTGAGATTAAAGGTGGATTTGGTAATCAGCTTTTTCAGTATAACTTTGCTAACTATTTAAAATTACAAAATCATAAAGTTAGCATTAATAATTATTGGTTTAAATCTGAACAAGACAAGTATGATAGAAGTGAAATTTTTGAACCTAGATTTTATGGTTTTAAAAAAGCTTCAAGTGCAAAGCTTAAATATATTGAAATTAATGATAAATTATTTCCTAAAGAACGTATAAAATATGAATTTATATCAGATTTAAATTTCAGCGATACAAAACCCAGTAATATAAATTATTATTCAGGATACTGGCAAAATATTCAGTTTCTTGATGAGGCAAAACACTTTTTAAAGAATGTCTTTTCTAAGGATAAAAATTTTAATACAAGCTTAAAAAATAAATATAAAGACTCTGTCATGATTCATATTCGTTCTAAAAATTACGGAACAGAAGTACTTGAGTCAAATTATTATGAACAAGCAATTAAATTGTTAAATAAGAAATCAAAGCATTTTGAATTCAATTTATTTACTGATGATGAATCAGTTATTAATAAATTGCCATTTAAAAATCACTTAAATTCAATAAATATACAAAACGAATATGAAGACGATACAATATTAACTTTTTATGAAATGATTCGTCATGAAAATTTTATTATATCGAATAGTACATACTCATTTATGGCAGCCCTATTAGGTTCTGATGAAAAATCGGACGTTTATCAACCAAGTCCCTGGATGAAAGAAAAAAATAAGAACTTAATAGTTAAAGACTGGCGAACAATAAATAGGATATTTTAAAGCTACTTTATATAACGAACTTTAAATTTAATATATTTTTTTCCATTTATAAGTCTCCCAATCATTGCAAAAGCTTTGTGTTTTCCACTAACAATAGAATTTTTTGAAATTTCAATTGGGTTTTCTTTAAGAAATTTTTTTAACTCATTATCGTTTAATATTTTCAGACTTTCGTAATACTCTTTTGTATAAAGTAAGTTTTTGTTTCTTGTATCTTTTATATACTCATTAGCATCTTTGTAAGCTACAACATTTTTTCTAAATTGGTAAATAATATTGTAAATAAAAAAATTATTACCATTTAACCAAAAATCCTTATTTGCATATATTGGTTCTTCAAAAATCATAGATGTGTTTGTTTCTACAATATTATCTATTGCTTTTGTGAAGTTGCTACTTTCATAAAAATGGTTAATAATGTCTTTAACTTTTATATTGGTTTTATTGTTTGTTACTATATCTAAATGTTTTTTTCTAAGTAACCAGCTTTTAGAATTTAACTCTTCAATGTTTAAACTTAAAAACTCTTTCTTTGATACATAAGGAAAAAAAGTATTTTTAAACTTTAAAAAAATAAATTTAATATTGTATTTAGTTAGATCCAAATAATACTTAGGCTCTCTAAAACTCATTTTTTTAATTTTTTTACTAATTTTGAAAAATATTTTAAATTCGACTTCATTAAGGATAATTATTTTAAATTTTTTAAAAAAATTAAAATTTTTATCGAATTGTAATTCAATTATATGATTGTCCTTCATTATCAAATTGCGACCATTAAATAAAGAGTATTGAAATTTTCTTGCAATCAATTCCTCAATTAATTGTTTTTTTATATTTTTGTCTCTTAAGCAAATAAAATCTTCGGATGAAAAATTATCAAGAAAACTATTGTTTTTTATATTATCTTTTGACGTTCCGTAAAAGGAATATTCAATATCTAATGATGAAAAAAGAATTAAAATTTCATAAAAGTTTTGCTCTTTTATTTTTTTAATCTTTTTTTTCTTTTCAATTTTCCATTTTGCTCTGTTAAATAAAAAATCAAGTTCATCCCAGTTTGAAAATTTTCTATTTACATTCATTTTTGTTAATTATAATCAGTTCATAATGGATAAAATTTCTTCTAAATATATAAAGTGCCGATTATTTAATTCGGAAAACAAAAATTTAATTAATAAGAATATTCTAAACTTTTACGATTATTACGAAACTAAGAATGGAGAGGAAAAATTCTTAATCACAAATTTCAAAAAAAGTCCGCATTTTAAAAGTCTTAAAAGTAGTAATTTTGACAATTATGAGATATATCTTAATTTAAGCAACCAAGAAGACCATAGTGTAAGAAAATATATGAAGTTAATTAATGATTTTGATGAAAAATTTCTTGAAGAATTCAAAATAGAGTTAAAAGAAATTGAGTATAAAAGAAAAAAATTTTATTTAATTATTGATGGCTTACACAGAGTTTCATTATATTTTTTTTCAACCAAAAATAAGTATCTTCCTGCAAAATATTTTAAAATTAATAATTTTTCTTAACAAATACATTCATTTCTTTGTACGGATCAAAATAATAATTTAAATTTGGGTCTAAGCGAAATTCTTCTGTCTTTAATTGAAAATATTGATTTTTTAAATTTTCAAAATCACAAAAATGTTTTGTTCCTTCCTCGATATTATTTCCATAAGTTCTTGGATCAGTACTCATCACTCTCCCACCGTTATCTATAGATTTAGTGTTACATATAATTACATCTGGATTTTCACTTACTAATTGAATTATGTTGTCTTTTTTAATCATATTTAAATCTATCAACACATCTGTAATATATTTTTGATAGTGATTTGTAGGATGAACTATATAGGAAAAATTGGTTTTTTCTAGGTAATTCAGGACTATTACAAAATCAAGAGCAAAAACAGAGTAATTATCGTCATTAAAATTACTATCAATAAGCTCTGCAAGATTTTTCATTGGATAATTATCATAAGTTGCATTTAAGTTCGAAAGATTGTTTATGGAACTTGGAAATGTTACATAAAATGAAACAACTGAAGACAAGATTATCATTGAACTCAAAATTGCTGTTTGGAAATATCGATGAATTTTTATTATTAAAAATATAGAAAAATATAAAAAATAAATTAGATGATGATAAAAATTATGTCCAGCAATGAAATAATACAATAACGAAAAAATAATATTTAAATTTATCAAATCAAATAAATTATTAAGTTTAAAATTTTTTCTATTCGCTACATTTGTAACATAAAAAAAGAAAATTGTAATTATTGAAAAATAGGTAAAATAATTCAATACTGATATTTCTCTTAAAAATACTCTTAACTCATAAAATGAACTTGCATTTTCACCTACATAACCTAAAGGTATATCAAAATAGTTAGCAACTAATACTTCTAAGAGATCATTTCTCCAATAAATAAAAATAAAAAATAAGCTAGGAAGACTAAACCAAAAAGCATATTTAATAACAGAAGTTGCAACAATTTTTTTGTTAGTTAAATTATCTAAAAAATAGTCAATGACAATAGGAAGGAAAAATAAAACAGATCCTTGGTTAATTAAAAATGATATCCCAAAGATAAAACCAATATAATTTTTGTTTTTTTCCTTATTTTTTAAGTGAAGATAGTTTGCAATTCCAATTAAAGGAAGGCAAAAAAACTCAGTGTATTCACTTACAAACCATTGAATAGAAAATATTGAAGTCAATAAAATAGCTGAAAAATATTGTTTAGATTGTTTTGAATTGTACATTTTTGTAATTGATATAAAAATTAAAATTGTAAAAAACAGTATTAAATCATTCAGTAATTTGAATAAGACATAATTATTTCCAGATATAAATGATAAAAAATAGTAAACATAAATAGTAAGTGGTCCCTTTGACTCCCATTGAGTCTCAAATGGTAAGAACCCATATTTAATCTCATTAGATGCAACCAAATAAGAAGAAACATCCCAGGTAATCGTCTCTATATTCAAGTATCTATTTTGAGTTATTATTAGAAATATTAAAAGTATTGGATAAAATATCTTTTGATTAATATAAATATCGCTCAAATAATTCAAAGAATTTTTTTCAAAATATTTCTGTGAAATGAATAGCGCCAAAAAATAAAAAAATGTCGCGACATAAAGTTTTTTATCAAAGTTTGAAAAATATAAATAAGAAATAGAAGGAAATATTGGAATTACAAATAATACTAGTCTTTTAGTTTTCATTGATTTTTATATTTATTTCTAACAAACTTTTTGTAAGTTCAATTAAAAAACGTGTCTTATGTTTGATTTTAAAAAATTTTAAATTTTTTATATTATTAAAAAAAACATAGATAGAATATGACCTAATTTTATGCACAATATGATAATGATTTTTTGAAATTTTTCTAAATTCTTTTTGATAAATTTCGGACAATTGCACCATAATTCCATTTACAGACCAAGGCTTATGACTACCAGCAAAATGTATAAAGTTTTTATCTTCAATAACACTTTCAATACTTGGTACATTCTTAAGATATTCATAATATGAAAAATCAACCACTGTATTTAGCCGTTGGTCTAGTTCAGAGTATTTTGAATCAAATAAATAGTTAAGTAAATCTTGATCCCAATAATTCAATTTATGACTCATTTTTTTAAACAAATTTTCATAGTCATAATCCAAATTTTTCCACTTTGTGAGATTTATATTCATCACTCCCGCATTGAAATAATTATCACCATTAAGTTCTAATCTATCAAAGACCTCGATATTTAATTCCGATCTAGTTAGTTCGGTCTTTGAAGAAATAATAAAATTGCTATTTAATAAATTTTTTGTATCTTCTTTTATTAATGTTATTGGATTGCTCACACAAATAATGTCTGCGTCAATATAAAAAATAGTTTCAATCTCCGGTAAAAAATCAGAACAGAATAGTCTGTAGTATGTGGCCTCTGAAACATGTGCGTCAAATAAGTTGGGATAGTTTTTAATTTTTTTGTCAAATTTTTTAATTGATAGAGTGTTTAAATTTTTATGATTTAAAATTTTGCTAGGAAAAAAGTTCTTATCTTTTTCAATTCTATGGATAACAAAAATATTTATTTTTTCATCTACACAATCTAATAATGAGATGATCGATGAAAAAGCTTGAAAATTATAATTCTCATCAAAACAATAAAGAAAATTTATCACAGTGCCATATTACTTTAGGGGGCTAGTACTAATTAGAAATCCATTAAATATTTTTGTAAATATCAATTAATATACTCTCAATATCGTTTTGCATTTCCCACTTTGGATAATCTTTTTTAAATTTTGTAATATCACTTACATACCATATATGATCACCTTTTCTGGGTCTGTCAATATATTCATAATTTAATTTATTTCCTGATATTGATTCGCACAAATCAATGGCTTCTAGCATAGAACAATTTGAACTCATTCCTCCGCCAATATTGTAAACTTCTCCCATTTTTGGATTTTTATAAAATTCATGAAAACATTCAACCAAATCTTTAGAGTGAATATTATCCCTTACTTGTTTTCCCTTATATCCAAAAATATTATATTTATCACCGCTTACCGTACATTTCATAAGATAAGATAAAAATCCATGCAACATAGTTCCAGCATGGCTTCCGCCAGTTAAACAACCGCCTCTAAATGAAACAGTTTTCATATTAAAATATTTTCCATACTCCTGTGTGAGTACGTCTGCTGATAGCTTTGATGCACCAAAAAGAGAATGCATGGTATTATCAATTGAAAAATTTTCGTCGAATCCATTCAAATATTTTGATTGTGAAGCTGGCGAATATCTTTTAGATAATTCTTTGTACTTAATCTTGTTTGGATTGTCACCATATACTTTATTTGTTGATGTGAAGATAAAGACTGCATCTTTAGAATATTTTCTAGTATTTTCAAGTAAGTTTAAAGTCCCAAGAGCATTGACATTAAAATCTAGTTTAGGATTTGTTGCCGCCCAATCATGTGACGGTTGTGCAGCAGTGTGAATTACAAGTTCAACTTTATTTTTATATTTTATAAAAATATCTTCAATTTTCTCGCTTGTAATATCTAAATTAAAGTGAATATAATTTTTTACTTCTTTTTTTAATTTGTATCTATTTTTGAGAATCGAAGCATTGTCACCAAAAAATTTTTTTCTTGAATTATTATCAATACCTATAATTTTAAAACCCAAGTTAGAGAAATACCTTACTGACTCTGAACCCACTAACCCATCAGATCCTGTTATTATTGCGTATTTTTCTTTAACCAATATTTTTTTTAAGCTTTCCTAATTTTTCTCTAATGACTAAATAATAAAAATTAATTAGTAACTTAGATTCATTTACTAATACATATAGGATACCTTTATGTTTAATTAAATTAGACATAGAATCAATGAACTCATCAGGATATTTAATCATTAGATTTTTAAACAAATATAATTTATATTTTGCGACTCTCCAATTTGTATGCTCTCCATATAAACTTGTTGTAAATTGAGATCTTTTAAATCGTACTATATTTTTAATTAACTCTTCATTATTCATCTGTTGTTTAAATGTAGTTTCACAATTATTAAATTCTCCTACATCTTTTAAACTATCTTGAGAATTTATATAATTACATATATTCAAAAATTTTTTACTAAAAACTGCGGGTAATAAGGCATGCCTGTCGCATATTCCAAAATAATCCTCACCTTCAGGAATGAGTATCTTATTTGCTTCTCCCTTTGGATGAAAGTCTGTATATTTTTGATCAAATCTTGTATAAATAATAAACTTATATGATTCTAAAATGTTCAAATAATTTCTTAGTATCATGTCTTTAAATACAAAATGAACAGAGCCAGATGAGTATAGACCAGTATCAATGCCTGTTTCTAAGTATTCTTTCCAAGTGCCGCTAAATTTTGATTCATAATATTGGAAATAATTATCAAATTCCGGAAATATCCATTTGTACTTTGCTTTATTGAATATTGAAATATCTTGATTCCACTTGTCACTACAACAAACTGCTAAATCTGCATCTAAATAATCTACCACATATTTATATAGGGAAGACCAGGTTGCTTCTCCACCACGAGGAGATCCTGCAAGAATTACTAAATAATCTTTCAATAAACACATTGTAATTAGATATTTTCATTATTTACTATTTCAACTTTATTTAATGTAGGATTGTAATGAGATGAGTGAAAAGTTAAATAAAACAAAAATTTTCCGACAGAAACCTAAAAATCTGAAATCAGAAGATGACAAATTATTTAATCATGAGTATCAAAAACACTTAAAAAATTCTAAAGTGAAGACTTTAAAAAATGTCTATATATCTGAATCAAAACTTAAAAAATATAAGTACTTTAGAATCCACGCCAAGCAATGGCGGATGAATCCAATTAATTTAATTGATAAAATAATATTTTTTATTAAAGATTTAAAAACTTTTTTATACGCTAGGGATAATTCTGAAATTGAAACCATCAAGACTGCTATTTGGGCAGTTGACTCAAGAAGTTATCAATATTTTCATTGGCTTACTGATGCTCTTCAAAGGATTGAAGCATCAAAAAAATACTACGATAAAGGACCTTTGATTCTATTGCCAGGTTTTCAAAATTATCAATATATAAAAGATTCACTTGATATTTTGGGTATTGAATCATTTATCCTTGAAGATAATAAAAAATACTTTGTAGAGGAATTGATTTTATCTGAAAGAGTATCTCCAGCTGGAAACTATAGAAAAGAATTAATAAATACTATTTCAAATAACTTCAAAAAAAACATTGAAAATTTAGAAGCAAGAAATGATTTTAAAAAAATTTGGGTAAGTAGACAGAATGCACTTAAAAGAAGGATTTTAAATTTTGAAGAAATAGAGCCCATACTTGAAAAAAATAATTTCAAAATTATTAATTATGAAAATCTTACATTTAGAGATCAGATAAAAATTTCAAATAATGCCAAAATAATTGGAGGTGTTCACGGTGCAGGGTTGACAAATATGATTTTTTTAAATGAAAATTCTTCAGTAATTGAAATTAGAGCTGAAGGTGACTCGTTAAATAATTGTTTTTTTTCACTCGCATCTGATATGGAACATGATTATTACTACTTTTTAGGATCCGCAGATGACGATAATTATTATGAGTCAAACTTACATATTGATCCAAAGAAGTTTGAAAATTTTTTAGAATCTATAGATTTTTAATATTTTTCTTGGATTATTCTTTCTTCACCCACTATATCAATATTTATATGGTGATCAATTTGTTTAAACTGGTCTGCATCGTGTGTTGAGTTAATGATTGTAATATCTTTTTCTTGTAAAATATTGAAAATTAAATCTCTTGATTTATCATCAAGATTTGCGGTTGATTCATCCAGCAGCAAGATCTCTACATCGGTAATTAATGCACGAATGAATGCTATTTTTTGCATCTGTCCTGAAGATAGGCTTTTATTGTCAACAATTCTATCTAGATCGTAACCGCTTTCTTCTTTAAATGTATCAAAAAGCTTAAGCTCTTCAATAATACTTTCGTCAGATATTTCTTTGTCATTACCATAAAGTATATTTTCTCTTAAAGAAGCACTAAATATTAATGGGGTTGCTCCAATATAGCCAAATTGATTACAATAAGCAGTTACTTGACCACTTTCAGAGTAAAAAACACCGGCGAGTAAACCTAGAAGTGTACTTTTGCCTGATCCATTAGCACCAGTTAATACAGTATGTTTATTTTTTCTTATCTCTAAACTGAGATTTTCAAAAATATAAACTTCACTATTGAAATATTTAAAATTTACATTCTCAAACTTCGCTGCAGTATTTTTATCACTTTCTGTCATTTTAAAATTATGCTTATTAACATCATTTCTATTTTTTAAAAGTTCGGTCAACTTTGATAGATGAACATGGGAGTTTACAATTTTATTTACTGAAGTTGTTACAGTTCCTAATACTTGAAATAGCTTTAATGTAACACCAATAAAATCTAATGTAAGAGATTTTGCTAAATCGCTAATACCAACAACTATAGAAAGAATAAACATTGTTGCAAAACTTGGTAAATATCCGTTTAGTGATGTCCATTTAATATTTTTATAATCACTTTCATTAAGTGTTTCTAATGTATTTCTAAAGTTTTCAATTTCTTCTTCTTCCTTTTTCAACAAC